>OEIV010000314.1_pt1 | contig 28827 bp, 29 predicted proteins | sample 1539231 | NCBI WGS metagenome assembly OEIV01 (sample SAMN03794762, study PRJEB22550) | activated sludge metagenome | feature: wastewater treatment plant; material: activated sludge; isolation source: Wastewater treatment plant of a petroleum refinery complex | place: Argentina: Buenos Aires ... | reverse complement strand
GATATCATCAAAAAACTTCGAGATTTTCTAACGACTGTTTACGGTGATTCAACACTGCATGCAAACATGGACTGGCTCGCTAATGCTGTTGGCCGTCGCTCTACCGAAAATTCAGAAGATGTCTTACGCCGTTACTTTGTTAATGATTTCTTTACTGATCATTTCCGCGAGTATGGTAAACGTCCAATCTACTGGCTCTTAAGTAGCGGCAAAAACAATGGCTTTAAGGCACTATTCTACCTACACCGCTATCAGCCAAACCTCATAGCAACCGTACGTACTCAATACCTACTAAACACCCAGAGTATCTACGCAAAACGACTTGCCGAACTAGAAGCTAAATCAACACTAACTACCGATGAACTACGGCTAAAAAACGACCTCATAGCAAAATTGGATGAAATAAAGGCATACGATGCTCTTATTGCTGTTGCAGCCAGCAAATCAGTCGAACTAGATCTCGATGATGGCGTAAAAGTTAATTATCCCAAACTAAGTCAGAGTGCTGATGACGTAAAGCCTGGTAGCGAAATACTCGAAATGAAAGGAGTAAAGCTATGAACGAAGAACTGGTAAATGGACTTCGTAAACTCCTCTCTAACCCCAGTATCGCTGGTCGCAGGATCATTACTTGGTACGACGAATATGGCGAAAATGCTGAATATCTAGACGATATTAAAAAAGCGCTTAACGGCGTCGAGATTATCATATTCAACGATAATCCATTGTTCGTGCGTAACTACATACTCCATGAGATACCAGGGGATAACGTTATAATTTATCGCGCTTCAGAGCAGCCTGACCACATGCATAATCAACTGCTGGATATCGAGATGGCGAATGCAGCTGATGTGTATATACCTGACGAGTCTACACTTGTACTTAATGCTTTGGAATTATCTGAAATGTATCGTACGGTCGTCCGACGGAATAATCGTTTTTTCAAAAACCAGAAACGTCAACGAGACGTAAAGAAGTTATTCCCCGTAAGTAATCCTAGCGATCTACAAATGGCTATCTATGCAACGATGTTTGATGCTGAAGATCGCCGCATAGAACGTGTACTAGCAGCACTATTTATTAACTACCGTGAGCAAAAAGATGAATTCATTAATTCATTGAAGTTTGTAGATACCGATGCACTGTCGGAATTACTCTTTGACTATTTTGGTTTGAAAGTCGAGAACCTAGAAAACCTCGATACTCTTTGGGATTCGCTCTTAATTAGCTACTTCAAGTCGACACTCAGTTCAGAAGTAGACTTCACTAGGTACAAAACGTACTTACTACCGAATCATGGCAACGTACGCATTTTTGTTCGTGATCTAATGAAACTTTTCCCAGATATTTTTACTCTCTTCTCCGCAGATGTTACCGCACGCTATGGTTTAGAGAAAGTTCTGCAAGAATTAAAGTTGGATGACTATATAGACTGTGACGCGATTGCCGACGTTGATGAACTGGTCACAAGCACACTCATTAAATATCTGGCTAGCAAGAAGGATATCTCTGAATATCTACGCCGCCGAGAAGTAGGCTTCTATTACACAAAGAAACAGCCAGATTACCAAATGCTTGGAGCAGCAAATAATTTCAAACAGGTTGTCGCTAAACTCTTACCCGAAGTTAAGACAACAGATAAAGACGTAGCGATCAAGCATTACGCCGATGAACTCTATAAAGTTGATATGGCATACCGACACTTCAACTTCTACTACGACCGAACCTCGAAAACTGATGAGTATATGGGACTAGCTCAACAAATTGAATATGTATATGGTGAAGAATGGCTATTAAAGCTTGTTGAAAAATGGGAAGGTTCAGTTAAAGACGAGAATTGGACAGCAACAAAGCATCCTATGCTTAGCGACTTCTACGAGAACCACCTACGCCCGCTTGATGATAAAAAAGATCGCGTATTCGTTATCATTTCAGACGGTCTGCGCTATGAAGTAGCAAAAGAAATTGCTAGCCACACAAAACTAGCCGCATCTGGAGGTGATATATCAACGAGTTTTGCATTATCGCTGCTTCCTTCAATCACGCCAGTTGGTATGGCGGCCCATTTACCTCATAAAAGTCTAGAATTTGATGGCACCTCAGTGCTTGCAGATGGTAAGAAAACGGATGCATCTAATAGAGATGGTGTATTAAAGTCCGCCAATAAAGACAACTTAGCGATTCGTTTTGAAGATGTTCGAGCAATGAAAAAGTCTGAATGGAAGTCATTCTTTTCGGGCAAGAAGTACGTCTACATATACCATGACAAGATAGACATTACTGGCGAACACGATGATATGGCAACCTTTGCAGCTTGCGATACTGCAATTAGTGAAATAACCGATTTAATTGTTGATCTACACACTACTTTTAGCGGAGTAAATGTATTGGTAACCGCTGATCACGGATTCTATTACCAGAGCGGTACGGTTGAAGAACGCCGAAAGATGCCTAAGGTAGTAGATGCAGATAAGCAGAAGGCACGCTATGCAATTACACCAACACCAGACAAGAACGCCCTCAACTTTAGACTTAGTGATATGTTTGTGAACAATACGAAATATGTCAGTACGCCACATGCCAATGTTGTATTTGCAAAACAAGGTGGTGTCGGCCGTTACTATCATGGTGGCGCGCTCCCACAAGAAGTTGTTGTGCCAATCATCAACTTTAAGTCCTCTCGTACAAGCAGCGCCCGCGATAAGGTGAATATCACTTACGTTGGTATATCGCTAAAAATTACGAACTCAATTACATATCTTACTTTCAGGCAAAATGAGCCCGTTGGACCAGAGAAAGTAGCTTCACGCTACAAGGCATGGTTTGAAGATGCCGAAGGAACGAGAATATCCGATGAAGTAACTATCATTGCAGACTCAACAGAAAAAGATGCCAGTTCTAGAGAGTACCGTGAAAAGTTCGTATTCGCTGCACGAAAATATGAACCAAATAGTGAATACTTCTTAGTCATAAAAGACGAGAACGACGTAGAGACAGATCGAATCGGATTCAAAATCGATATAGCAATAACAAACGAATTAGGACTATAAGGAGAACAAGATGGACGAAATAGACACAAAGTTAAATCAAGTATTCCCAGGAAGGGTTGTCCGCAAAGACCTGACTAAGAAGATTAAAGAAGGTGCCAATGTCCCTGTCTATGTTCTGGAGTATCTGCTAGGCATGTACTGCGCAACTGACGATCCAGTTGCCATCGAAGATGGCATTGCCACAGTCAAAAAGATCCTCGCCGAAAACTTCGTACGTCCTGATGAAGCTCAAAAAGTAAAAAGTAAAATCCGAGAACTCAAAAACTATTCCGTTATCGACAAAATTACCGTCAAGCTCAATGAGAAACGCGACCGATATGAGGCCGAGTTCAGTAATCTTGGTATCAAGGACGCATATATTGACGCTGAAATTGTAAAAAAATTCGAGAAGTTATTAGTTGGTGGTATATGGTGTATTACAAAAATATCTTACTTCCACGATGAAGAAGAACGCAACAATCTACCATTTGTCGTTAATGACATAAAGCCAATCCAAATGCCCAATATGGATCTTGAAGAAATATTTATGGGCAGGTCAAAATTCTCAAAAGATGAATGGTTAGATATTTTGTGCCGTTCTATGGGTATGGAGCCTGATCATCTTGATTATCGCCAAAAGTGGCATTTCATAGAACGTGCAGTTCCCCTTGTAGAGAACAACTATAATCTCTGCGAACTTGGACCAAGAGGCACCGGTAAGTCACATGTCTATAAAGAAATTTCTCCGAACTCGATTCTAGTATCTGGCGGTCAAACAACAGTCGCAAACCTGTTCTATAACATGGCTAACAAAACAGTAGGGCTCGTTGGGCTATGGGACTGTGTAGCCTTTGATGAGGTCGCTGGCATAACGTTCAAGGACAAAGACGGCATACAGATCATGAAAGACTACATGGCGTCTGGTTCATTTGCTCGCGGTAAAGAGGAAAAGAATGCAAGCGCCTCGATGGTATTTGTCGGAAATATTAATCAGTCAGTCGAAGTAATTTTAAAAACTTCAAACTTATTTGAGCCATTCCCTGAAGCAATGAATCGCGATACTGCATTCTTTGATCGTATGCATTACTATCTTCCAGGTTGGGAAATTCCAAAAATGCGACCTGAGCTCATAACAAACAGCTACGGATTCATCGTTGATTATCTTTCTGAATTTTTCCGAGAGATGCGTAAGCGCACATACAGTGATGCGATAGATAAGCACTTCAAGTTAGGTAAAGAATTGAATCAACGCGACGTTATCGCAGTCAAGAAAACGGTTTCTGGTCTTGTAAAGTTAATTTATCCTAACGGAGATTTTACTAAAGACGAACTCGAAGAAGTTATTCGCTATGCAATTGAAGGACGTCGTCGCGTAAAAGAACAACTCAAGAGAATCGGTGGCATGGAATTCTTCGACATTCATTTGTCCTACATAGATAAAGAAAGTGACGAAGAGCGAGTAGTGCCAGTACCAGAAATTAGTGGCGATAAGTTAATATCAGATACTGCACTAAAGGCAGGACATGCGTACTTTGTAGGTCGCGGTACTTCGGGTCAAATAGGTACATTTCGTATCGAGACCGAAAGTCCTGGTGGTAGCGGAAAGTTATCGATAACTGGTATCGGCACCGATCGCCAAACCAAAGAATCTATCAATACGGCGTTTAATTACTTCAAAGCAAACAGAAAAAATATAAGCGCTAATATTAATATAGAAAACTCTGACTTCATGATTCACGTAGAAGACTTGCAGGGAGTTGGCCCTAGTAGCGAAATAGCGCTCGCATCGTTTGTATCTCTCGTCTCTTCTTCTTTAAAAATGCAGATAAAAGAAGGCCTCGTTATACTAGGCAACTTAACGATTGGTGGAACAATCAGTAAGGTCGACGATCTGGCCGATACACTTGAGGTATGTTTTGATGCCGGAGCAAGGAGTATCTTACTGCCAATGTCATCTGCTGCAGATATATCTACGGTCCCAGTCGAGACATTTTCAAAGTTCAATATAAGTTTCTATAACGACCCTGAAGACGCCGTTAGAAAAGCACTGGATATAGCAGGATAGTTGCATGAAAAAGGTCAAAGTTTCTATACATGATGAGCACACATTAATTCTCCAAGAAGATGCTTCAAAAGGAGATCTGATTGACCTGAAGTCATTGCATGAAACAGATATCGATAAGTCGGCATTCGAAAATGTTATTAAATCTATTAAGCGTGAAGAGTTTGAAAACGAACTTAGCAAGGCTCTTGAAGCTAAAGAAAAGGAATACGAGTTAAAAATAAAACTGAAAGAGCAAGAGCTAGCCGATTCCAACAAAGATACTCTCGTAGACAAGGACTCTTTAATTGCAGAACTAGAAGCTAAGATAAAATCCGCTGAACTAACTACGGAGTTGGCAGTCAAAACAGCTGTCAGTGATCTAGATAAGGAGCGAGCCGAACTTGTTATTAAATTACAGGGAAAAGATGCAGAGATTGAAGCAAAAGAGTTATCGCTAAAAGAGCGGTATGAAATACAGCTCAAAGACCGCGAAGATACAATTGAGCGACTTAAAGATATGAAGGCCAAGCTTTCAGTCAAGCTTGTTGGTGAAAATCTTGAACAGCACTGCCAAAATGAGTTCAACGGCGTGCGAGCAGGACAATTCCCTTATGCGTTCTTTGAAAAGGACAATGCAGCCGTTGAAGGCACCAAAGGAGACTACATCTATAAGGATTATGACTCACCAGGCGGAACTGAAATCATATCAATTATGTTTGAGATGAAAGATGAGCAGGATGACTCAACTAACAAACGTACCGTAGACAGTCATTTGAAAAAACTTGATGAAGATCGTCGAAAAAAAGGGTGCGAATATGCGGTGCTAGTAACACTTCTAGAAGCTGATAATGAACTATACAACCGTGGCATCGTTGATGTTTCTTATAAGTTCGAAAAAATGTATGTTATTCGTCCGCAATTCTTTCTTCCAGTAATATCTTTTCTAAAGAGTGCGAATCTTAAGGCTCTTGAAGCGAAGAAGCAACTGATTGCGGCTCAAAGTCAGAATATAGATATAACTACATTTGAAAATGATATGAATGATTGGAAAGATAGTTGGTTGAAGGTTATGAAAAATGCCGGCAACAAACATGTCGAAGCAATTGAGCAAATCAATAAAGCAATTAAAGATCTAGAAAAATCGAGAGATGCGCTCATGATGTCCGATAAGCATTTATTAACCGCTGAAAATAAAATGGATGATTTAACTATCAAAAAGTTAACACGCAAAAATCCAACAATGGCCGAAAAGTTTGAAGAATTAAATAAGGCAAAAAGCGAATAATGTACCTCTCGAAGTCAGACTACATGCTCTACCTTTCCCACCCGGCATGGCTCTGGCTTAAAAAGCATGATAAAGACAAGCTTCCACCCATAGACGAAAACACACAGGCCACATTCGATGCCGGTAACTTGTTTGAGTCATATGCCGAAAAACTATTTGGCGATGGTATCCGTCTAGGCTTTACAGATTATAAAAGCTACCTTGCTATGCCCGAACAAACACTCGAGGCTTTACTCGGTGGAGCACATACTATTTTTCAGGCTCGCTTCCAGACAGGACAACTAACATGCATTTGTGACGTCATTAAAGTAGTTGGCGAAAAAACATTTGATTTATATGAAATTAAATCCAGTACACAAGCCAAACCAGAACATATAACCGACCTTGCGTTCCAAGCACACGTATTACGAGAGTCTGGTTTTACGGTGCGAAACATATCTGTTGTGCACGTAAACAATGAATACGTTCGCGCAGGAGAAATAAAACCTGAAGATTTTTGTTCTACCACAGAAGTAACTGAGCAAGTTAACGCACTTAATGAGCCTACGGAGCAGAACATAGAAAAAGCACTCGAAGTATTACAGTCGAGCGAACTACCCGATCTAAATCCAGCACACGCTAACCCGAAGGCGTTTTCCGAATGGCTTGGTATATACAAACAACTTGAGCCACAACCAAAAGACAGTATTTATGACCTTTGTGGGCTAAACCCTAAAAATGTTGCAGAGTTTCAATCTTCAGGCATTAACTTGATTACAGACATACCTGACGACTACAAGCTAACACCTAAACAGCACAAGCAAGTTATTGCTACGAAACTAAATCAACAGCTTATCACTGAAGAACCTATCCGAGAGCTCATAAACTCGTTAGAATATCCGCTCTATTTCTTGGATTACGAGACACTGGCGGGAGTTGTGCCTCCGTTTGAGGGTATGAGACCATATGAACAATTACCGTTTCAGTATTCACTGCATATTATTGACTCTCCTGAATCAGAGATACGACACGAGGAATATCTGCACCGTGAAGGCACGAACCCATGTCGAGCAATAGCCGAATCACTCCGCAGTCATATTGGCGACACGGGCACTGTTATTTCATGGAATATGAGTTTTGAGGCAGGCTGTAATAGAACTCTAGCTGAAGCAGTGCCAGAGCTTGCAGAGTTCTTACAGGGTATAAACGACCGCATGAAAGATTTAATGTTACCATTCTCAAAATTGTGGTTTGTCGATAAGCGTTTTTGCGGAAGTGCAAGCATCAAAAAGGTATTGCCCGTACTTGCGCCGACATTATCTTATGCCGATCTTGGCATTCATGAAGGAGTATCTGCTCAACGTTTATGGATGCAAGCAGTTATAGACGGCAAAGACACGATAGACAAAGAAGTATTGTTCGCAGACCTACTAGAATACTGCAAGCTAGATACCCTAGCGATGGTCGAGATATATAACGTGCTACGAAAGATATGAATATATACCTAGATATTGACGGCGTACTGCTTGCTAATGAATCTAATCTAGCAGAAGGTGCTAAAGAATTTATAAAATATGCTGCGGATAACTTCGATGTCTATTGGCTCACTACTCATTGCATGGATGGAGACCCTGCACACGCAGTTGAGTACATTGCTCGAGTTGAACAGGAAGATTTAAGGCCTTGGTTAATAAAATTCAAGCCTACTGTATGGAGTTTGAAAAAGACAGAAGCTATAGATTTCACCAAGCCATTCTTCTGGTATGATGACGACTGTTTTTCAGAAGAACGAAAAGTACTTAGGGACAACAACGCATTAAATTCCTGGATAGAAGTAGATCTACGAAAGTATCCAGATCAAATGATACATGAAATAAAACTTCTAAAGTCTATCATCGAAGAAACTAATAAACAGCAATAACCTTAGCCTCTTGTAATAGTATCAATGATAACCACCTGCTCATCTATTTCTTGTGGCGGGCGCGGGTCGGGCTTTTTAGGCTTAAAGATTTTTGAAAATATTCCCATAGTCATATTCTAGCAACATATATTCGGATCATTTTCTATTCGGGTTTATTATTGGAGTATGCGCATTCATCTTAAGGAACGAGAGTACTACGAAGATCTCTATGACTCATTCACTGTTGAGACGTGTCGTCATATGCGACTTCCAGGCAGAGAGATTACTGATGAAGAATTCAAAGGACAAGAATTGTCCGAAGAGCAAATTAAGGCACTGAAAGATATTAGAGGCGGGTGGACAGATGTTGCTCGGGAGATTGGAGCATTTTGCTATGCAGCCGAGCGATACAAGAAAAAGTCTGAAGTTATTGATGAATGGATGAAAAAAGACCGTGAAAAGGACGAAAGACTGGCTAAACTAGAGCCACCACGTCATGTGCGTTGCAGAGAGTGCCTCTCTACGAATCTACGACTTGAGTCTAAAGATGAATACTGGGGTAACCACACAAGTAAGTACGAACGCCTTCTTTGTACGTACGTCTGTGAGGAATGTAAGACACGATCAGGTTTTTTTGATAATGGCGAAGAGTTTAAGGTAAAGGAAAAATCATGTCCCGAATGTCAGGCAACCAAACCATCACACGTAACAAAGAACGCAAAACATAAATACACTATCACCTATACGTGTGGTTCATGTAGCCACATATGGAAGGAAGTTTTGGACTTTACTCCCGATCCACCAAAACCAGCTGATCCAAATTACATAGAGGATAGAAAACTATACTGTTATTCAGATAAGTTATTGAATTATGTAGAGAGTACCCGAAGAATAGTGTCGCTCAGAAAAGAACTTGAAATCCATGATGATGAATCTCGAGAAACACTTGATCTTCATAAAGCTGAGATTGATGCGATTGTAAGACTAACGATTGGACAGGTTCTGGACAGGCTAAAGCCTTTGCTAAACAAGCAAGAAGAGTTCAAAGATTTTCAGCTTGGACAACCAGAAATGGGTAAACAAGTTGTGGTGCCGTTCAATGTCATTGAGGGTAAGGATCGAAACGAAGACGAGAGTCGCAGTGCCCTTTACAAACTAATCTCGAAACAGCTAGAAGACAGCAACTGGAGACTGGTACGATCAAGTTTAACGTACAGAATGGGATATTTGACTGGAAAACTCAAGGGATATGAGTCAAATGACGACCTGCGTGCATTGGTTGATAAGAAGGCGAAGTAGTGTTTTTGTGGTATACTATAGTTGTAGGACAGCGGCTAAAAGCGACTATTGCGGCTACGAATTAATAACTAATTCGAGGCCGTTTTTTATTTCGGCTGAAAGTGAGAAAAAATGGAAAAAGTTACGGCAAAACAAGCACTGGAAGACCAAGAATATAACGCAAAGCTAGCCAAACAACAGCCCGAAAAACAAAAAGACTTTGAAGCTGAACACATGTATTCGAACCCTAATGACTATGAAGCAATGAAAGAACTGTACGAAGCGTATGGGTATAAATACAGCCGCAGTCTTTGGGCTTTACAACAAGTTTCATATAACGATGCAGACAATAAAAGCTAGTTTAGTCTTCTAAAGGATAGATAAGCCCTTTCGAGTTGTTTCGAGCATTGTTAACTTGGGTCGACACTGCGTCCATTTTGACTGACCCATCAGGTGAAGGTGATAGTAAGTCATCAACTTGTTCACGGGTTAGTTCTATAGGATTAAGCCATATATCCATCTGTTCCTGTGTCAGTATAGCGGGCATCCTGTTATGAATATCACTCATTTCCTTGTTAGGAGTTGTCGTTACGATTGTGTAGGTTCTCAGCGTATTACCTTTGCCATCAGACCATTCATCCCATAGACCAGCAAAGCTGAAGACATCGCCTTTTATTGGCGTAATGTAGTATGGCTGTTTCTTCCCACCTTCAAGCTTCCATTCATAAAAACCACGCGCAGGTACTATGCATCGCTTGCTGTTAACGAGCCTCTTCCACATAGGCTTTTCGAATAAACCCTCTTTGCGGGCATTGATTAGTTTCAGTGCACTGTGTGGCTCTTTTGACCATGCTGGCACCAAACCCCATACCATGAATTCAATTTGGTGCCCCTGTTTGCCCCTAACAATAACCGGCATTTCATTACCTGGCGAAACATTGTAATTATCGTGCACCTCTAGGGCGAGTTTCGTCTGTGGGTCATCTTTAGGAATAAGCTTAAACTCACTTATGAGATCTGCTGATGAGTAGTAGGTGTAGCGTCCGCACATAGTATTATTCTACTCCGTAAGCGTATACTACAAGTATGGCTTTCTTCAAAAAAAGACAAACAAGTGTTAATACATGGAAACTGCCGCCTATAGATATGTTTGGTAAAGAGCCGAAAACTCGTGTAGAGCATGAAGATACTGAACTCACCGAACAGATAAAAGAATTATTCTCAAGATATGGATGTGAAGCTGAACTTGAAGAAGTTAATTCAGGACCAAGAGCTTTACAATTTGTTTTCAAAAGAATTCATGGTGGTATTGTTGAAGATGAAAAGAAACTCGAACGAGCAATCGGTCAAGCTTTGGACACACCTCATGTACGAGTTATTACAAAAGAATCAATTAATAGCCGCGTAATCGTAGAGTTGGCAAAAGAAGAGCCAGAATTCGTTAGTCTAAGGGAGTCTCTTGAATCTGATGCATTTCGTAATGCCAAGAAACCACTTAGTTTTCCAGTTGGTAAAAATGTAAAGGGTGAGCACGTCATTTGTAGCTTTGTAGATGCGCCTCATATCTTAACCGCAGGTCAAACTGGGTCTGGCAAATCTAACTTCACTGAAAATGTTCTTATCCCAACGCTTTTATATAAACATACACCCGATGAACTACAGCTTATTTTAGTTGATCCGAAGTATGTTCAGTTTACTCAATACAACGATATCCCACATCTTAATAGGCCAGTAATTACCGATCCTGATGACGCTAGAGAAGCTTTTGACTGGCTCATTTCCGAGAAAGATCGACGGTTTGAAACGCTTGCACAAAACCACTGTAGAAGTATCGCTGAATATAGCGGCACCATGCCTTACATTGTTCTTATAATTGACGAGTTTGCCGATCTCATGATGATTGATGACAAATTTTATGAAGATGCAATCGTGAAACTGGCACAAGTTGGGCGCGGTGTTGGTATACATATGTACTTAGGTACTTCACGTCCAAGCGTTGATGTAGTTACGGGTATCATTAAGGCTAATTTTCCTACACGACTAGGCTTTAAAACAGCCTCAAAGATAGACAGTCGAACAATTATAGATACTGAAGGCGCAGAACGTTTGCTTGGAATGGGTGATTTGTTGTACGGCCATTATGATTTTCTTGCGCCATTACGCTTGCAGTCACCATACTCAACAGAAAAAGAGACTATGGCACTTGTTGACTTTTGGCTAAAACAAAAAAGATAGCTACTCAGATACTTGTACTAGCTTATTGGCATGCTGGCCTACTTTGCTCTTTTTCTTTTTTGTATTTAAGGCAGGTTGTACGGGTTGCGGCTTGGCATCCTCAAGAGTAATCTGTCTTCCATATGTTTCTCTTGAGTATTTCTTAATACTGTTTGCCAATTGGTTATCCGGCTTATCATCAAGTAAGCATGTTGCTCCTGAAACTGGCTCTTGGGTATTCACTGCTGAGATCCGTGCATAGAAATTGTACGATGGAATATTAGATAATTCATTCTCTTCAATAAATGGTCGAAATAGTGGAAGTAAGATTCGTTCATCTGCAGGACTACCAGTTCTGAAAGTTATGACAGTACCGACGTTCGCAAGTACGATATCGACAAGCCTCTGCTCATCCTGTTGTTGGGTAGATTGTTCGGCCATTATAAGAAACAATTTATACTTACGCGATTCAGATAGCATCTGCACAAAGCTCATGGTAGCGAAGTTTTGAAACTCATCTACATAGAGGTAAAACGGTTTTCTATCAGATTGTACTTGGCGAGCTCTCCGAAGTGATGCAAGTTGCATCTTGGCAAGTATCGTTACGCCAAACAACATTGATGTATCTTCGCCGAGTAAGCCTTTAGAAAAATTACAAATAAGTATTTTCTGTTCGTCCATCAAATGATCGAAATCAATAGTGGACTTATTTTGCTCTAGAATTTTCTTTGCACTGGCTGAGAATAAAAACCGTCCGATCTTGGCAGTAATACCAGCCGCCATTTTGACTTTCTGCATTTCTCCGGCTTTACCAATCTCATTTTTCCAGAAGATCTTTAAGTCTTCATTTTCCAGGTTATTTACGACAGACTTTCTAAACTTAGCGTCGTTTAGTAATCGGAAAATAGTAAATAGATTTGCTTCATCCATAGTGAGTGCTGTTTGGATGGTGTTACGGAGAACATACTCAATACGATGACCTCCGCTATCATCTTCAGAGAATATTTTTCGTAATACCGATACCGTTGATTCAGTCACGATATCTTTTTCACGCAGTAGATCATCACCACTAAGATTCTTTGGTAGCTCTAGAAGATTTATCCCGACCGGTCGCTCAAGATCATCTGGATTTATGTATATGACATCCTTCAGTCGCTCCTCCGGAATATAACCAAGTAATTCTTCTGCAAGATCACCGTGGGGATCTATTACAGCAAGTCCTTTTCCGGTACGGATATCTTGTACTATCTGATACTTCAACATCGTTGTTTTACCGTTACCTGTTCCGCCAACGACGTACATATGTCGCTGTCTCTCTGCCTCAGTGAGACCTATTGGAGTCACTTGACCATGATGATGATTCTCGCCAATGAGTACGTCAAGTTTAGTACCATTTTTGAGTGAGATAGGCGCAGGTAGTGTTTTAGATAGTGATTGAACAACATTTTCTGTACGACTGTGCTCTGCATGAGGGAAGTGATAGACACTCGCCAATTCTTCGCTGGATAAAATGCATGGATGCAAATTATCTCCTAGGGAACCGAGTCTTATGAGCCATAGTTGGTAGCTTTTTGATGCAATGTTTCGATATTTTTTGAATGTTAACTTTTGCAGCTTCTCATTATTGAACAGGCTAAGTGCACCGCGCATTGCATGCATGCGTTCGTTTCTGACTTGATTATCGTTAGACATGATGGCTGTACGAATAGCGACTCTAAACAATGGTAGTGATAGTTTTTTACTGATCTCATCAACCATTTCATATTCAAAGTAGCTTAATGTTCGCTCGGGACGGGTGCGTTTAGCTACCTCAGTCTTTCTCTGTAGTTCAACATCTTTTCTACTAACAATTGGTTGGGTGTCGGTGTGATACACGAGGGAAACAGTATCGGCCAGTCCGAAAAGAAGTTTATTTATAACACCGAACGTACGGTTCAAAAGTGATGGCATACGGTTATGGTATTCATATATTAGATTTTCATTGGCAACAATTTTCTTACGTAACTTTTTAGAAGCCTCCAGTTGCCGTGGAGAAATAGTTACCTGATATATAAACTGCTCATTCGCTCCAAGTTTTGTCATTGCACCCGTTATATAGCCGATAAGATCGTGAGTATCATCTCGTTCATAGCGAACAAGAGGATACATGTAGTGGGCTGACTGGCGTATTCGTAGCAAGCTCATAGCTTTTGCACTAGCGGGTATTAGCGGATCACTTACGACTTTGATAATTACTTCAGGCATATGAGTAGTGATAATCCGATCGAGGTTTTTGTACTGCTTCTCATTGCAGCGCAACAAGTAACGAATACCTTGTTCCTTTGTAGCAATAATTTCGAGACTAAAATAGTTATAGATACCAAGTATTTTCTCTAGTAATGTTCGAGACTGTCCAAAGCCGTGCAGGGCTTGAAATAACATACGATTTGCGTCTGGACGTTTATCTTTAAATGCAGGCGGAGTCATTTCAAGCACGACTGATTTTCGTCTCATAAAAAGAATGGCTCGCACAAGCCTTAGCGCCATTGCTATTAACACAAAGGTAGCTAGGATTATCGCTATGAATAGTAGTGCTCTAGAAAGTGACTGGTGCATAAGTCGGTACCGGCTCTCCTGTTAAAAAGGTTCTTGGATTTACGGCCACGCCATAGACATAAATCATGAAGTGTAAGTGCGGGCCAGTCGATTCCCCTGTACTCCCCATATAGCCGATGAGATCGCCAGGCTTCACTTCCGTACCTCGGGTTAGCTCAACTGCACTGTCTAAATGACAATACTGCGAGGTGATATTATTACCGTGCTCTATCTTTACCGATTTTCCGCAATCTCCGGCGGGATCGTTATCTACATACAGAATTGTCCCTGTGCTGAAGGGTGTTATTGGCTCACCAACAAGCCCACGCTCATTAGCGATATCTATCCCGCTGTGAGGACCTAAGCCACGAGCTATCCTCCATGGCTCCCATGTTCCAAATTCATCAGATACGTAGCCACGAGCAGGCCATGTGCTGGATATAGGCAACTCAGCAACCTTATTGCCATTAGGATCAAATATCTCAACAAGCTTCGTAACTGGATTGACTGCAGCTAGCGCATCGCCAACAATCTGCACACCCGAACTAGCTATAGCAACAACCGCAAATGCTGGCAGTAATATCATGACCGCCAAGGATACAAGTACTATCTTTAGCTCCGTTTTGCATGACTTAAATAACCAGACAAATACCCACATGTTAGATATATATCTCCGCAGGATTAGTTGTTATGAGGGGGTGCTCTTTATCCGATGCCACAACTTTAACGGCAACATGGTTTTTATCTGCAATGATGAGCGCATCTCCCTTGTCGCACGTAAGTAAGAAGTTACTTTCATACTCACTGAGCGCAAACTGTGACACGACATTTTTAATGGTCGTGGTATCTTGGCGCATTAAGATGCGAAGTGCTGACTGTGAGGCTATCGCTCTTCCATAATCACTACTCAGAAAGTCATTTGCTTGCTGGGAAATGATAGAGACGCCAAGGTAATACTTTCGTGCCCGTCGTACTAGTCCAGCTATAAATCGAGCTGATTCTTCATGCTGCAGTAGTAGCCATCCTTCGTCGATAATGAGTAATCGCTTCTTCGGTTCACTCTTTACCTGATTCTGAACATAGTTGGAAATTATCAGCATCATAATCTGACGCAGTGATTCCGGCATATCTTTAATATCGAAAACAACTAGTCGGTTATCGAGCCGAATATTACTTTGAGAATTGAAAACTGTAGCGAGGGATCCACTAATATATTTTTCGAGTCTCTCGCATAATTTTAGCTGTCCAAGATTCCGAAGCGCCGCGTATAAGTCACTCAGAATAGGTGGCTTATTCTTTTTGTTCTTGTTGAAGATGGTTAGTAGTGCTTTATCGACTGCCGCTTTCTCGGTGGAATTCAACCCATCAGCCATGAGGCTAACAACTTCCATAAGGTCTTGAACATGTTCGGACAAATCTTTTTTAGACGTAGACTTCGTTTGAATATCAAAAGGGTTTATCTTCTGTCTGCTATTAGCGGATAGCTTTATATAGCTCCCATCTACCGAATCACTCAGTAGTTTATACTCTCGCTCAGGATCTATGACGATGACTGAGGTACCTTGCATAAGTTGTCTCAGAATCTCTACTTTCGTGGCATAACTCTTACCGCTACCAGACTGAGCAAAGACAATACTATTCGCGTTGTGGAGACTGAATCTGTCGAGAATGACCAGTGAGTTATTGGACTTATTAACTCCGTAGAGAATACCCGATTCTTGTACCAGTTCACTACTCATAAATGGAAATGTGAGACTTGCAGAACTACTGTCTAAATTTCTTTTCTGGCCCAGGACGTCCTCCGCACGGGGGAGTATAGACTGCATCGCTTCAAGTTGTTGATAGCGTGCGGTTTTCGTAAAGAAAAGACGTGCACCCATGGCGTTTTCGAGTAGCTTTGTTGTCTTATCTAGCTCATCTAAGCTACTTGCAGATACGCATACGTACACACTGATCTGAAACAGCATTTCTTGTCCACGTTGAATCTTGTCTCGAAGCTCCATAGCACTTTCAAGTGGATCGGTTACTTCAGGACCAACAATCTTACCAGCTCGTACCATTGCTCGCTTCGTGCTCTCAAGCTCAGTTATTTTACGATGTAATTTTGGTAAAGCGCTCGTCGCAGGCACTTGGCTAATGTGATAGCTGATATCAACATTATGGTTAAACGTAATGAGCGCATTCAACCATCCAGAACTCGCTACAAACGGATATCCTGAGATAAAGAGGGTTCGCATGTACACGCCATCAATAACGAGGTAGTCTTGCTGTTCTTCAAGGCCAGAATAACTGATGATATCCGTTGTGTCTTGTGTGCCATATTCAAAACTGAAGTCTTTCGGTTGCTCGGCTCGCTTCTTTTGCCACTTTTTATATTTCTTAGTAAGTGATTTTGGCAGCGGTAGTGTCGAGGTGCTCATATAACTGCTCCTTCCAGTAACTTTACTGTTTGATTGGTCAGGGGCTGTAACTTTGCTTGCGTTGGGCTGTAGAAGCTATAGAACATTTCGAGAGATTCTATGCTATTAAGCGGCTTTACTTGCATGCCCATACGCCCTAAACCTTTCGCCACCATATCGGTATTGAGTTTTAATCCTGAGCGTATTACATCAAAGTCTTTCTCTTTGCTTTCATGAGAGAGAACAATATAGAACGTCCGTGAGAGGATCTTATTGCTCTTTACGAGGTCGTTAACGAACGAGATATAGTTGTTTGCCTGATCCTTATATATTGACTGTTTCTCGTTGGCGGTTTTAGAACGAAATGATTCTAGATAACGATCCATATCCATTTCACGTACACGAACAAGTATTTGGAAGTTGATATTCAATGAATTCAGAAAACTTTGGTAAGTATCAATGAGCGCATCTTGTTCCTCTTCGCTCATTAATTCAAAGTTAATCGATGATACCTGCAATATTTGCGCATATTTGTTTCGTGGCAACAGTAGGATGCCATCACGCACACCTTCAATAGCAATCTGAGCTCGAGAACTCGCTTGTTTATTTGATTTCTTTAATAGAGACACGGAGACCTCCTTTCTTTGTGGCACGGAATATTAGATCCGCTTTTGGCTCTAAGATAATCTGTTCAAGCTTGTGCAACTTACTGTCCTCAATCCTTTCCGATATAACGACTTTCTTTGATTCGACTTCTATAACTTCTTCTTGAGGGGTCATATCAATTCTTGTCCTATAAAGTAGTGAATTTTTATTAAACACATAGCGAGCAGGCCGTAGATTGTATTTGCCACGTACAATTATCCATTCAATAACGAGACGTCCTTTTATGCGTATTGCAAGCGAGAGACAGACAACAGCAAGAAGTACCCATATGACAACTTTGTAGGGCGCATAACCCATGAATGGAGGAATAAAAACATACATTGCTCCACCAATAAAAACGGGGGTCACAAGAAGTAGAAGCTGCTTGAAAGATATATTTCCGGCAATTTTATCTTCTACGGTTGTTACTTGTGCGGGGACTACTGTCTGCTTCATTTGTACTCCTTCACGGTACGACTCGTTACTTTAGGCTCGACGACAGGCGTAGGCCGAGTAGACTTTAATTTAGTTGAGGTATAGTGAACGCCATTCATAAATTGTCCACCGAGCTTACGTAGGGCTCTTGGACCAGCACTTACATAACTAAGTTGCATAAGTAGTCCTTGTGTCTTGAGTAGCGCCAGTAGGCTTGCAACACCAATGACCATAGCCATTACGGGATCATATGGCTGAATCTGACCATCTTTCCTTAGGCCGACAAATAACGTGGCGGCGAGTGTCAGGATTATGACGTGAATGAAAAGTACGAATATGTTCGTGACGTACACTTTAGCGGCGGTCGCACTAAAATCTCTGAAACCTGGCATGCTTGACAGCATGATGACTAGAGGGGATAAGATTGCTCCGACGTACAGTGTTACGATGCGCATGACGTAGTAGACGAGCAGTACCGTTGCAAGCACTAGAAATACCACCATAATCATGAGCGCCACTAAGCCCTGTCCGCCCGCGTCATTTACGACGCTTGTCAGTGCATCCCAAACAGATAAAGAATTGAACGCTTTTTCGACTGCCGTGATCATGGCATTAGAAATGCCAATAATAAAATCTATGGCAAAGATCGACATATTCATCCCTAAAAATGTCAGTCCCAATCGAGGCAATAAGTGTTTAAATTCTATCTCTTCAAAACCTAAAGATGCCGCGCTCATCACATGAAAACCTAAAAGAGCTACGACGAGTACAAATAATGAATTAGCTATGCCTAGCACGGTAAGCCAGAGCTTAAATACATTCGGATTTTCAGCCATGAGTGGCGTACTTTTTGTAAAGTAATCTAATGCTGCAATAAATGGTTTGCCAGCAGTCTCGATAATGTTCTTAAATAGACCGATAATGGCTTTTAGAAGAACTTCGGTTAGCCCGCCACCATCTTCAACTGTTTCTATTGGTGTGAGTGCTGGAATATTTTCAAGAGTATTTCCACCGCCACTTTGATACGCATTGTTGAGAATCGTCGTTATAGTTCCGGCAGCAATGACTATAACGAGTCCGATGAGTGCATTTTTTAAAACTTTCTTAGCGTGATCGAGTTTCTCAGGGTTGCCTCGACTTCCCATGTATGAGATGCCTGCTGTAATGAGAAAGAACGCAGACACAACGCCAGCCAGACCAATGAGACTGAGCATTATGGGCTGTAGATAATTCTGTATGTCAGTGTTGGTCACGGCTAGGTTCATTGCAGGAGCATGCATGAACGCTAGCATGATCATTAACTCCCAAACGCTTTCCCAGCAATTTCAGAAATGATATTGCTGAGTACGAATGCTCCAATGGTTATTGCGAGCCCCATACCCGAGTAGAGTAGAGTCCGTTTTGATTTATCCAGATTCTCCGGATTACCGGAACTTGTTATATACCCAAACCCGCCGACAACAAAAAAGCCGGTCGCTATGAGACCGGCTAATCCTGCTAGAACTTGGATGACGTTTCGGATAAAGTTTTCTACTTGTCCGACGCCATCCGCGCTTTGCGCAAGTGCTGTGTCGGTGAGAATGAGCGGCAACCCAATCATCACCGCGATGGCAATGATTTGGATAGATTTGTTTTTGCTCATTCAAACCTCCTTGTAAATCAAAGATAGCAAGAAACTTGCGTATTAGCAAGAATTATTACATAATACTTATGCTTAAGAAGTTACGTACATGTTACGTTTGTATGAGTTATAAAATCGACAACAGAGGTGAATGAGAGTATATTGTAGGTAATGAGTCTCGAGAATACTATAGCTAAAAATCTTCGTCAACTACGTAAGTCAAAACATATGACTCAAACCGAGGTTGCCGAAAAGGCTAAAATCAGCACCAATCACTACGCAAAAATCGAGCGTGGGGAGGTGGTTGCAACCATTGCTACGCTTGAAAGAATTATTAAAAGTCTTGGCGCTAAATCTTCTGACGTATTGCCGTTTTAGTTTTCGGTACTATTCTTGATAGCTTCTGCGATTTCTTCTTCTGTGAGAACATCTGAATTAGCTACATCGAATGCTTTATCCTGCATGTGTTGCAAAAGCTGTATTGCATAGTCTCGATCCGCATTTTCGGAATCATGAATAGAAAGATAATTTAATACTTTTTGTATATCTTTTTCAGTGAATTCGTAATCCATATCTGTTGGCATTATAGCACCTCATATCCTCTTAAGTTTTAGTAGCTTCAATACATGTAGGGCTTGTTCCTTGCAGTGAGTCCGTCTCATGAGTTCAGCTGAATTACTTTGCGAAAGGATATTTAAACTGCCTTCCCATAGGATCGCAGCATCTATAATCGCTAACTTCCTATGTCTCATATCGTCGCAGACAAAAACTCTTGCACCTGCATCTTTGAGTATCCGACAAGCCAGATTACTTTGCTCTGCTAAGAGTCTATCGTGATGCAGTGGATTGCGTGTATAAATATGAATCCTTACACCTGATTTAGCCTTCCTTTTTATGAGCTTTGCGAACTGACGAGCACGACGCTCTGTAAGGTAGGGGCTCTCGATTACGACACTTGATGATGCACTATTGATGTCACTAGCGAATGCGTCGTAAAAATCCTTTTCATTATAGAATCTACTATCATGAGTAGCTGGCATTGATTTATAGCGTAAGAATAGGTTAATCATTATTGCTAACCTCCACACCTAACTCTTCTAGTTTTCCGTCTAATGCAGCGACACTCTCTATGAAGGTGTTCCACCCTAGTCCCAGCGGGCTCACCAAGAAAAAAGATCAGCAAAGTGCTGGTCTTTTTTCTTGGCCGAATTACGGCAACAAGCCAACTGCTTGGCTTGCGACGGGTTCGAACGGTCGGAGTGTTGTTCGAGTTTGATCTGTCTCAGATCAAGGCAAGAATCGCGAGACGGGCTCGACAGATTTTTTCGTCAGAAAAAATACTGGTGAGTCGAAAACCCGGCCGGGATCACCAAGTTAGATAACAGATGTAAATTAGGCTGATTTTTCCAGCCACATTGTAATAGTGGAACACCTAGTTTGCAAAAACCGAATAATTCGATATTTATATTCGTTCTATGACGGATGCTGATTTTGAAAATGTAGGCGAGAATTCACCTAGGATTGCTGCTATGACGGACCTTGAATTAGCGAGAGCAATCAAGGATGCAGTAGACATACAGCGTGTCGATGCGCAGTTAGAGCTCTTAGAGATGGCGACTAGTAGGCCAGGTTTTGTCATACGCGCAACTTTTGGACCACCACCCCCATGTTTGGTAGAAAATCGAGTTGGTGATCCTGCCGTTTTACCTCCCGACTGGGATTGACTGAAAAGCATTACTTTATATTCTTTCTATAAATTTTATGTTCAAAATAAGCTCCACAATAAAACAATGAAGATGCTTTATAAAAGTAGCGTGGAGTATGCTACTTATTACGCTTAAACGTTGTTATACTTTTATTATGGCAAGCAAAAAACAAGCCCGAGTAGCCTATGAATCGATTGTCCGTTATAGTAGATGGCACCCATTTCGTACGCGAGGTGTAAATGAAATAAGCTTAGGAGGCGTTAACCTCCATGAAGGGCAAGTAGTTCCCGACGTCGAACAAGATCGTTGCGTTATTGTGGGAGTATTACATGCTGAACAAATGGAGAGAGTATCTAAAGCTATTGGTACACATCTTTTGAAGCATGATCTCTCTGGTGTACCAATAAGGTATGAAGCTGTCGGCACGCCCGCTGTCCTCCTTTTAAACCTCACCCAGGTGAATGAGTCGCAGGGTTAGCTGTAACCGAACAGGTATAGTGTTATTGCATGGCTGGCTCCATGGACAACGAAGAGATGCGTCGTGAGGTTATTCGTCACCTTGAAGGCGACAAGGTTGCCTACAAGAAAAAATATGTAAAGTACGAGCTGGATGACGTCGATTACACGGCATAGTTCTAGTAACGCAGTTGACTGGTGTTAGGTCCAAGTAGCATTAGGGATAGATAATGACATCTGTCCGCCAATCAGTACGTTGTACCAACGCAACAGCTCCTCACGGATAAGGTCCCAGTTTTCCGCTACTAGGCTCACCAAGAAAAAAGATCAGCAAAGTGTTGGTCTTTTTTCTTGGCTTCCTCTAGGGAGCGTCGAACTCCATACAAGCGAGCTTTGCTCGCGGGGAGTCGCCAATCACCCGACGCTCTTAGAGACAAATAGGCAGAAAATACCTCAGTATTCTTCTTATGCTTACCAAAAAACCCAGCTGCTGCTGGGTTTCTTATTTTTATGCTGAGTACAAGTAAAATTCTAAGCAATAATCTGACTAGCTTTGATCCATGCCACCGGAACTTACTATAGAATACCAAGGGAGTTCTAGTACTGTCTGACTACCTCTCCAAGCCTCCTGCTGCCTTATCGCGCCTGACGCAACTCGGACACACAATGCGCCAACTTCAGAGCTCGTTTCTATGACCGAAAGGCCATCCCTTAACTCAGCAGCTGCAAGTGCCAGTATATCCGACATGTTTGCTCGATTTGTAATCCCATCTCTAAAATCTATCGCTCTTAAGATAGCTTCTCGATCTAATCCATCGGTACTTACATCGACAGTTCGACGGGCACCCAAGTTGACGGCTACAGATTCTGTAATTATTCCGCGTGCGGCACCAATAAGTGCATGTGCATTAATTTCATCAACTCGTTCAGCTATATGGAGGGTATCGTCGCTCCAAGGCTCACTTGAGCATATCGAATATCCAGTCTCATCTTTACGAACACCCACAACAGGATTCTTTCGATAATCTCTCCGTAACTCCTCATCTAATTTCGAGGCAACTAATGCGATTCCATTTCTTCTTTCAATAAATTCAGTTTCTTTAGAATTAAGCGCTGCACCAACATCTTTTTTGCTTAGTATGAAATTGGTTAAACTATCTGTTAGTCTCAATGCTTCAGTAAAATCGTATCGTTCGGAAACTAAAATATCAGTATCGAATGCTCTTAGAAGACGGGAACCTGCTTCGTCATCTGCAATAGCCTGCATGTAAAGATCGTCGCCAAGGTTGCGAGACAATAAGCCTTTCACACCATTTCTATTCATCGTTGCATCGCTGAGCGTATTCGGAACTCCTAATAAGAATGAAACTACATGGGTGGTACCCGGAGTTGGAACATATTCTTCTTCAAAAATACGACCACCAGATAGTTCCGGAGGTAATATTCGCTCGTAGTTTGGTGCAACTTCATAACTCATAATGTATATATTATATCATCCTTCATACATAAATGCAACTGTATACCTTCAACACAGAAAGTTGCATTAGAAATAGATATATAGTATAGTAGGTTTATGAATCTTTTCATTATTACTGCTAATTCAATCAAGAAGACCGTTACGAAGCTCCGGACGTAACGTATTTTTACTTTGACTTATAACCCCCTCGTTACGTCCGAGGGGGTTTTTTATTTAATAAAGCAAAGGAACTTATCATGGACGTATCGCTTCACAGCCACGAATCATATCAACCATTCTACAGACTAAAAGAAAGAAATAGAAAAAGACATCTAACCCAAGAAACGATGTACTCAGACCCAAATATCGAAAGAAATGTAGTGCCCCAGGATATTATGGACAGGAGCACCTTGGGCAGTATTCATTTACTCGATCACCTTCCTGGTACTCCAGAAAAGGGCATGATTGATGAAGCCGCTGTAGAAGCGGGCTTAAGCGCATTCACATTAACTCACGATAATTTTATGCTAGCTTGGAAAGAGCTTGAATCGCAGCAACCCAACTTAGTGAGTGTGATGCTTGAAGTTTCTACAGGTTTTTACCCAGATTCATGTATTAACTTTCTTAATACACTATTTTTAGATGAAATTCATTCCGATGCTCCGACTTCTAGAGTCAAGATAGTAAGTGGACTTTTAGCAGCTGATCGAATAATACGCAGCTGGAGTGCCGATAGTGATTGTCGAATTGCTGGTTGCCTCTATAACAATCATAATTACAATCGTCTTGGAGGAGTTGTGAAAATACCACTCAATAGCGCTTTCGCGACAATGTATGATGATTTATTTACCATACGTCATTGGTTTCGAGATGTTGTTTCAATGCATGTAGGACGAGCTTTTGACCGTATAAGACCAGATGATCTTCGTGTGCAAACTACTAATTATGGTGGCTCTTCTGCAATGGATTCAAAACTTGAATGGCAAAGAGATATAGGTGTCAATGTGGCGAGGGATAATAGAATGTCCCAGGCTGGCAAATACGCATTATTGTTTGCAGATAGTTTTAATATGGTTAGTTTTGGAAACAGAATAATACGAGCAACTGACGTAACATGTGCACCTCCAAACCCAAAAGGATCGTATTAAATGGAGCACGTCAATCCTCGAAGAGTTCTTGCGTCGACTAGCTGCGTTACTGATAGGGCTATCGTTAGAAGTGGAATCCTTAGTACTATGTAATGCTTTAGGACTTGACTCATTTTGCTGTGCACGACCTATAGTGATGTTACTGCGTCTAGCTGTCGATAAATAATGCACTCACTATTAATAGAATCGTAGGTGTGAGTGATGCAGTTGTCAGGCTTAAGACACTCATGCGTGCTCTAGTTTTTATAATTATGAATATGTTTGCGAAGCAAATAATTGCTATGGCAAACAATATATTTTCCTCGGTTCGACTCGATGTTGAGGCGAGACCCGCAAAGAATAAAAATGCAAAGCCCTGAAGTGCGCTCAGCACTATTGGTATGAAGTAGTACCGATATTTATAGAGGCTATTCTTATGTTTTTTAATCAGTTTCAAAGAAAATACCATAAACGCAATGACGTTAATGACCGGAATAAAAGCAATAACAATACAAATAAGTATTTTTGTAAAAATATTAAGTCTGTCTAGTTTTTGTAGAATTGCTTCCATTAACTACAATATTACGCTTAAGAAAAACTATATTAAAATTTTTGTTTATATTGCAAGTAAGTCATGCTAAGAATTCGATTTATACAAACTAATCGTCTATTTCAGTGCGGGAAGTAACTACCCCGTTTCTAATCGAAAGTTTTACTTGCATCTCTTCTTCACCACCCTTGAAGGTAATATCGACAGTCGATCTACCATTGCCACTCAGTTCATATGAACTATAACCAGAGGGTTTGTTCACTGATTTAACCGTTATTGTTGATGATGTATAGTCTACTGTAATACTCCCCCCGCCCTGTATCGTTATGGTTTGAGATTTTGAGGCGGATCCGGTGTCTGTATTAGTCGTTGTGTCTTCAACGTCTGAATTATCTGTAGTCGCATCTTGAGTGGCATTCGAGGTTGATTCAGTTGTTGAAGTTGGCGATGACGAATCACTATTTGAAGAACTCGAAGCTGGGATGTCGATCAGCGCCGGAATTTCAGGTATAGTGGGTTTTTCGATGATTTCAAAATCCGTATAAGGAAGCGAGCCGTAATAATCAACGTACGCAACAATACGGTAAGTACCGGCTTTTGCAAATAAATCTTCCCATGGCTTAAAACTACTTGTCACAGAGCTGTTACCGGGTATTTTTATTGAACGATCGATTTTTTTACAGGAATTCTTGTTACGTTTATCATGTATCTGTTTCCAAACCTCATTTTCGAGACGGTATACCTCAAGTGGTTCATCAGGACATTGAATATCGAAGTAAATTGCCCCGTTGTAGTTATTCGTAATCGTAAATTTGACCTCATCACCTACAAGGTATTTTGAATATTCAGTAGAGATTTGAATGCTACCTGAAGGGAGCGCACGAGTCTGTATACGGTTGCCCACCACGTAAAGAGCATAAAGTGCGACCATGATGAAGCCGAGATAAAGCAAACTAACAATTGCACGTTGTTTTGTTTTTACAGGTAAGTTCATGCAGTGAATGACCTCCATGAGCGTTGCAGTGAAAGCAGACCGACAATAATACCGCTGAGAATCCATAAGATCTTAAGTAAACCAGTATCAAAATCCGTTCCAATCAATAATACATGGAAAAAAACCATGACCATTGCTTCATACGACAACACATGAAGGATTTTCCAGAGCCGTGCTTTTTTACTTATCCAAATAATTGAACTTATTACGATCGCAATACATACGTAGAATGCGATAATACCAAGTGCAATTGGAAGTGAGCCGAGATGAATCGAACCTATGCTCACAGGTTTAAAGGAAGAACGCCATGGTATGAGCACGTCGAGAATCGTGAACTTTAAGTAGGTGTCAAAAAGTAACCCAACCACATGAAGCAGTAAAGACACGCCAAACATAATGCCGAGCGCTCGGTGCGAAGCCCATGCAGTCAATGGGTCAAGAAAGCGAAAGGTTTTGCCAGTTATTTGACCAATTCCACTGAGCATCAGAATAATCATAGATAGTGCTGCTATAATACCGCTTCCTCGAACTACGTACCATGGCCAGCTATGTCGGAGTGTCGTCACTACCTGTTGAGAAACACTTGGTCCAGGTAATGTTTCGACTGTAATATTGCTTTGTTGAGCAGCTTGAGCGTAGGTAAGTGAACCAAATATAAAAGCCATAAATAAAGTAAGCGCTACGATAAATTTCGTCGTTTTTTTCATTGCGATACACTCCTTGTTGGTTCTAAACGTGATGCAATATATTGGTCATATATATTGCCAAACCCCATTATTGATCTATCTCTGAGCTGTAATAACGCTGATAAAGCTCCATGACGCCTTAAAAAAGGGAGTGCTTTTTTTGAGCTTAAGATAATCGCTGATGTTGCAAGCACATCCGCTTCTGCGGTTGAGTGAGCCGAAACGGTTGCAAGGAGCGTATCTGAATCTGCGGTTTGCCCTGTTTGGGGGTCGATGATGTGGTGCCACGGTTTCCCGTTTTTTAAACCTGTCTTTTCTATCGTTCCCGATGTCGCTATATGAAACGAATCTTGCTGATGTATTTCAAATGTAAGTGTCTGTTCTTTTTGATGGGCGTTTTGAATGCGCACTCTCCACGGATTGCCAGACTCGTCCGTCCCTGCCCCAGCAATGTCTCCGCCTATCGAAAACCAGTAACCTTTTAGTTTTTGAATTGCTGGCTCGTCTGCAAGCACATCCGCCAAATATCCTTTGCCGATTCCCCCAAAATCCAGTGAAGCGTCAGATGGTATTGTAACGATAGATTCTGATGGTGACACGTGAAGTTCAGTTGGTTGTGCGATACGGGTACCATGGTATTCAGGAAGTGAATCGTCTCGATGCATAATTAAGCTATTGTGAGCATAACCAGTTTTAATTAATGCGGGTAAAATAAACGGGTTGTGCAATCCTTCGGTTTGCCGTGAGAGGTCCAGCGAGCGCATACATAGCTGAATCATTTGCTTCGAAGCATAATGAGGCTTGCCACTATTCCTATTGATAAGTGAAAGTTCACTTTTCTCAAGAAATCGACTAAATCGTTGCTCGAATTTGTATATGTACAGCCATAAAGCAGCAAAGATACTATCGGCACTCTGTTGTGAAAAATCCCCCACAAGCACGAGACTGCACTGCGAACCGAGTGCAATTTGCATGTCTTGGTAACTCACTAATTGCATGTGGTAACTCCGCTGGCATTAGTCGTGCAAACAGGAGAAGGAGTGGGTGTCGGTTTCGGCGTCGGTGTAGGAGCTGGGGTTGGAGTGGGAGTGGGACTAGGCGTCGGCGTCGGTGTAGGAGTTGCATAACTAGGAGTATACGTTTTTGATGATGCGCTTGCTCTTCGTCTTTCGTTTTCTGCTTCAATTTCCGCTTTTTTTGTCTCGGCATCTTTTACTTCTTGGTTTGCAATGGCAATTGTCGGTGATTCTTCTGAGCTTGCGAGTTTCTTTTCAAGCGTCTGCACGAGCGCGTCTACTTCAGATTGTCTTGTCGCTGTTTGAGTATCAGATTTAAGCGTCTTAGGAAGCATAGTCTGTGGTATGCTCTTGAGCATGTCCTTAGTCAGTATAAGCACTGTTGATACAGCGAGCCCTACCGCACTTAGCGCATAAATATTTGCAGGCCATGCTCGTGACCTCCCAGTTTGACGATGCGGACCTTGACTAAAAGCTTCGGTCACTATTCGGTGATCTGCTATGCGGTGAGTACGGAGCGTTTTGACCACCGCTTTCATAAAAGGAGGCGGACCACAAATAAAGTAAGAAGTGCTTGATAATCGTTCTACAGGAACATCGAGCAAGATTTTTTCGTCAATTCTCCCGTTTTTACTATGAAAAGGATGTTTAATTTTATCCGTAGGGCCACTATCTATTACAAATGTTATCTTTATGTTTTTATTTTCATGAGCTATTCGTTCCAGCTCCTTAAAATATGGAATGTCGTCCTGGCTTCTGGCGCTAAAAAGAAGGTGTATATTATTGGGTAAATCAAGTTTTGTCGCATAACGCATCATGCTCATGAACGGCGTAATACCGATGCCACCTGCGCACATGACTACATCGGTATCTGACATTGAATCAAAAATAAAATTGCCATATGGTCCGTCTATAGTGACGATGTCGCCCTCGTTTAATCGTTCAAGTGCATGAGTAAATTTGCCTCCGACTCGTATACCAAGTTCAAGATGATCTTGGTCCGTGGGTGTACTTGCAATAGAAAAACAACGAACTGCAGAGGGCCTCATGCCCTTTCGGTAACTTATCGTGGCGTATTGACCAGGTTGAAACGAAATTGCTTGCTCGTTTTCTAAGCGCTGCATTTTTAAGGATAGTATACTCGGTGTTTCGTGTGAAACATCGGTGAGCTTATATTGAGGCATATAAGCATAAGTATACTCGATTGGTACTGTCTGTAACATAGTTACTTGACAAAAGGATGGCGATTTGAAAACCGATCAACTATTACGGTGCGTAACCTATGGAGTCATGTATGTGTTTTGAAAAATACTTAAGGGTCGTCTATGCGACTTTATTCTAATATCCGAAGTACCAATCATTAGTTGTAGATGCGAGATAATCAGTTACCTTTACCGGCTCTCCGCCCAAAATGCTCATAATAAAGAGCTCTT
>OEIV010000313.1_pt1 | contig 28904 bp, 23 predicted proteins | sample 1539231 | NCBI WGS metagenome assembly OEIV01 (sample SAMN03794762, study PRJEB22550) | activated sludge metagenome | feature: wastewater treatment plant; material: activated sludge; isolation source: Wastewater treatment plant of a petroleum refinery complex | place: Argentina: Buenos Aires ... | reverse complement strand
GGTGTCGAGACCCTTCTGCGCCAGTTCGCGCCGGATGCGCTCCATCGCCACGCCGAAATCCTTGCCCTCGCCCGCCCAGCGCGCCGAAAAGATGCCGGGCGCGCCGTCCAGCGCATCGACGCAGAGGCCGGAATCGTCGGCCAGGGCGCAGACGCCGCTCGCCAGCGCCGCCGCCCGCGCCTTCAGTTCGGCGTTGGCGGCGAAGGTGAGGCCGGTCTCCTCGGGCTCGGGGAGGCCGAGATCGCCGGCCGAGACGAGATCGTCCGTATAGGGATGAAACAGCGCCTTCAGCTCGCGCAGCTTGCCGGGATTGTGGGTGGCGACGACGAGCCGCCCGCCCGGAAAGCGGCGATGGCCGCTCATGCGAGACCGAGCGCCGCCTTCTGCGCGGCGACGAGTTCGGCGACGCCCTTGCGGGCGAGGCCCATCAGCGACAGGAACATTTCCTCGCTGAAGGGTTCCTTTTCGGCCGTGCCCTGGATCTCGACGATGCCGCCCGAGCCGGTCAGCACGAAATTGGCGTCGGTCTCGGCCCGGGAATCCTCCTCGTAGTCGAGGTCGAGCACCGCGACGCCGTTGTGGATGCCGCAGGAGATGGCGGCGAGATGGTCGCTGAGGGGGATCTGCTTGATCGCGCCGATCTTCTGCATCCGGGAAAAGCACTGGTAGAGCGCGACATAGGCCCCGGTGATCGCCGCCGTGCGGGTGCCGCCATCGGCCTGGATGACGTCGCAATCGACCTGGATCTGACGCTCGCCGAAGCCGGTGAGATTGGTGACGGCGCGCAGCGAGCGGCCGATAAGCCTTTGAATTTCCTGTGTTCTGCCGCTCTGCTTGCCCTGCGAGGCCTCGCGCCGCATGCGCTCGTGGGTCGAGCGCGGGAGCATGCCGTACTCGGCCGTCACCCAGCCCTTGCCGGTGTTGCGCAGGAAGGGCGGCACGCCCTCGTCGAGGCTGGCGGTGACGAGGACATGGGTGTCGCCGAAGCGGGCGAAGCACGAGCCTTCGGCATGCTTGGCGTAGCCCGGCTCGAGGCTGATGGTCCGCAACTGGTCGGGGGCGCGCCCGGATGGCCGCATGGGAAAGCCTCGCTCTTTGCTATTGTCCCCTTGAACGGGGGTTTTGGGGGGGCTACCTACCCCTCTCCCCCGGCTCCGCGCAATCGCCGATGTCCGTACCCACGCACCGCACAGACCCGATCCTCGGCCTCAGCCCCTCTCCCGCCGCCGGCACGCTGGCGGAGCGGTCGCGCGAGATTTTCCGGCGGATCGTGGAATCCTACCTCGACACGGGCGAGCCGGTCGGATCGCGGACGCTGTCGCAGCGGCTTCCCATGGCGCTCTCGCCCGCTTCCATCCGCAACGTCATGGCCGATCTGGAGCAGGCCGGACTGATCGCCGCGCCGCATACCAGCGCCGGCCGGGTGCCCACCCAGATGGGCCTGCGCTTCTTCGTCGACGGCCTGCTGGAGGTCGGCGCGCTGTCCGACGGCGAGCGGCGGACCATCGAGGCCCAGGTCGCCGGATCGGGCCGCGACGTCGGCGCGCTGCTGGGCGATGCGACCGCGCTCCTGTCGGGCCTCTCGCACTGCGCCGGCCTGGTGGTGACGCCGACCCGCGAGCGGACGCTGCGCCATGTCGAATTCGTCGCGGCGGGTCCCGGACGGGTCCTGTTCGTCCTGGTCTCGGAGGACGGTTCGGTGGAGACCCGGCTGATCGAGGCGCCGCTGGGCCTGCCCGCCTCGGCCCTCGTGGAGGCGACCAATTTCCTGTCGCACCGGCTGCGCGGCCGGACGCTGGACGACGTGCGCGTGGCGATCCGGGCCGAACTGGAGGCGCGGCGCGCCGAACTCGACACGCTGACGGCCCGGGTCGTGGAAGCCGGGCTCGCCGAATGGGGCGGCGGCGATGCCGCCTTCGGCCGCTCGCTGATCGTGCGCGGCCAGGCGCGGCTGCTGGACGACGTCACCGCCGCCGAGGACCTGGAGCGCATCCGCCTGCTGTTCGACGACCTGGAGCGCAAGCAGGACGTGATCCAGCTGCTCGACCTGGCGCGGACCGGCGACGGCGTCTCGATCTTCATCGGCGCGGAGAGCAAGCTCTTCTCGCTGTCGGGCTCGTCGGTGATCGTGTCGCCCTATCGCGACGCCCATGACCGCATCGTCGGGGCGATCGGGGTGATCGGACCGACCCGGCTGAATTATGCCCGCATCATCCCGATGGTGGACTATACAGCCCGCGTACTCAGCCGCCTGATCGGCGCGCCGGCGGGATGAGAGCGACAATGGAACAGGACATGACGGACCAGGACGACCAGACCCCGATCGACGAACAGACCATCGCCGCCGGCGTGCTGGCCGACATGCAGGCCGAGATCGACCGGCTGAACGAGGACCGCCTGCGGGCGCTCGCCGAGGCGGAGAACGCCCGCAAGCGCGCCGAGAAGGCGGTCCAGGACGAGCGCGCCTACGGCAGCGCCAAGTTCGCCCGCGACATGCTGACGGTCGCCGACAATCTGCGCCGCGCCATCGAAGCGGCGGCGGGCGCGAAGGACGATCCCGCCGCGGCGGCGATCCTGACCGGCGTCGAGCTGACCGAAAAGGAATTGCTGGCGGCGCTGGAGCGCAACGGCGTGAAGCGGCTGGAGCCCCGGGGCCAGAAGTTCGACCCCAATTTCCACCAGGCGATCGCCGAGGTTCCGGGCACCGGGCAGCCGCACGGCACGGTCGTCGACGTGATGCAGGCGGGCTACGTCATCGCCGACCGCCTGCTGCGGGCCGCGATGGTGGTGGTCGCCAAGGGCGAACCCGTCCGTCCCGCCGACCCCGGCGCCGCGGTCGATACCAGGGCCTGAGCGACCCACGCCGGTAAAGACGGGCTTAACGACGCCGTTCAATGTCGAACGGCGCGTCTAACCGCATGGCAAAGCGCGGGGCGTAGGGTGCGTCGGGGCCTGGGGGGCAGAACGCACCGTGACGCCAAGACAATTCGCCGTCGATCCGCATGCGCTTGAACAGGCGCGGCTGGATCTCATCGCCGACAACCTGCCCTATGGCCGCGTCCAGGCCCCGGGCTGGGCGATCCTCATCGCCGTCTGCTTCTCGGGCGTGCTGCCGGTGCTCGCCGACGACCTGAGCCCGGGGATCGTGCTGTGGACCGGCGCGCAGCTCCTGTCGGGGCTGGTCTACCATCTCGCCCTCACCTTCTGGCCGCGCGGACAGGCCGTCGGCCCGTTCGGCATCGGGCGGCGCGCCGCCTACGCCGCCGCCTACGGCTATGCCGGCCTCGTCTGGGGCCTGCTGCCGGCGGCAGCCCTGGAACCCGATCACTTCGCCGCCGTGGCGACCATCTCGGTCGTCCTGGTGGCGGTGCTGGCGGTCTACAGCGCCCGGCTCGCACCCCATCCGGCGACCTACCTGACCGGTGCGATCGCGATCCTGGGGGCCGCGGTCCCCGGCTTCAGCCTGGCCGGCGGGGTGCCCGGCCTCTACATCGCGATCCTCGGACCGCTCTGGGTCGTGATGCTGGTCACCTCGGCGCTGCAGCTCTCGCGCCGCATCGGCGAGATGATCGAGACCCGCTTCCAGAACGAGGCGTTGCTGGCCGATTTCGCGCGCTCGCGCGACGCGGCGGAGGCGGCGAACCGCGCCAAGTCGAACTTCCTCGCCAATATCAGCCACGAGCTGCGCACCCCGCTGAACGCCATCATCGGCTTTTCCGACGTGATGCGGGCGGGCCTCTTCGGCCAGCTCGACACCCGCTATCGCGGCTATGCGCAGGACATCCACGGCTCGGGCGAGCACCTGCTCGACCTCATCAACGACCTGCTCGACATCGCCAAGATCGAGGCCGGCCGGATGGATGTCGCGCCCGAACTCTTCGCGCCGGGCGACGAACTGCGCCAGATCGCCCGCCTGCTGGGTCCCAGGGCGCGCGAAAACCGCCAGAGCCTGACCCTCGCGCTGGACCGGGCGCCCGGCGAGATGCTGGCCGACGCCCGCGCCTTCAAGCAGATCGTGCTGAACCTGGCGGGCAACGCGGTCAAGTTCACGCAGTCGGGCGGGGCCATCGAGATCGGCGTGCGCGACGAGGGCGGCGACGCCGTGCTGTGGGTGCGCGACAACGGCCCCGGCATTCCGGCCGACCGCATCGAGGGGCTGTTCAACCCCTTCGAGCGGGTCGACAACGCCTATTCCGGCGCCAATGGCGGCACCGGCCTCGGCCTGTCGCTGGTCAAGGCGCTGGCCGGGCTGCATGGCGGCACGGTCGCGCTGGAGAGCGAGCTGGGCGAAGGCACGCTGGTCAGCGTGCGCTTCCCGGGCGCCTCACGCGCCGCTCCCGCGGCGCTCGCCGCCTGAACTCAGAGCGCGCCGGCGGCGAAGGTGTCGCAGGCATTGATCGCGCCGGACTGGAAGCCGGTGCGGAACCAGCGCTGGCGCTGCTCGGCCGAGCCGTGGGTGAAGGATTCCTGCACCGCATAGCCGCGCGTGCGCTTCTGGATCGTGTCGTCGCCGACCGCCGCGGCGGCCCGCAGCGCCTCGTCGATGTCGCCGGGCTCGAGGACCTTCAGTTCCGTCTGCGCATAGCTCGCCCATACCCCGGCCAGGCAGTCGGCCTGGAGCTCCTGGCGGACCGATAGATCGTTGCCCTCGGCCTCGCCGACGCTCTGGCGCCGCCGCTGGACCTCGGCGGAGATGCCGAGCAGGGTCTGGATGTGATGGCCGACCTCGTGCGCGATGACATAGGCCTGGGCGAAATCACCCGCCGCCTGGAAGCGGGTGGCCAGTTCGGCGAAGAAATCGAGGTCGATGTAAACCTTCTGGTCGCCGGGGCAGTAGAACGGCCCCATCGCCGCCTGGCCGACGCCGCAGGCGGTCTGGGTCTGGCCGGTGAAGAGGACGAGGGTCGGCTCCTGATAGCGCCGGCCGGATTGGCGGAAGACCTCCGTCCAGACGTCCTCGGTCATCGCGAAGACCGTCTTGGCGAAGGCCGCCTGGGTTTCCTGCTCGGCGCTGACCGGGCCGCTGCGTTCGATCGCGCCGCCGCCCGGGGCGCCCATCCCGGTGCCGCCGCCCATCATGCTGCCCAGCAGGTTCAGCGGATTGACGCCGAAGATGAACCAAGCGATGGCGCCGATGATGACGATGGTCCCCAGGCTCATGCCGCCGCCGCGGCCGCCGCCGCCCATCGGGATGCCGGAGCCGCCCGGACTGCGCCGGCCGAAGAGGTCCCCGAGCCCGCCGCCGCCGCCGCCTGACCCGCGCCGGTCCTCGACATTGGCGCTCTGACGCCGCCCTTGCCACTTCATCGCACTGCTCCCGCCGGACCCGAATGCCGGCCGGCGCAGCCTAGCCGAAAGCGCGGGCGGCTTGCAAAATCAGGCGCTTGGGCGGCGCCCTTTCGCTTGCGGGGCATTTGAGGCCTACCTATATACCCGGCGGACGCGGGGTTATTGCCCGGCGGGCGCGGCCGGAACCGGCCGTTCCGCCGCGGGACGGACAGCGCGCACTAAACGCAACGCCACCATCAGGGGATGGGCGCGGCGGCGCTTCACTTCGAAGGCCGCGGATCCATCCGCCGCAAGAGAGCAGGGACAGAGCATGGCGAAAGTGATCGGTATCGACCTCGGCACCACGAATTCGTGCGTCGCGGTCATGGAAGGCGGCAAGCCCAAGGTCATCGAGAACGCGGAAGGGGCGCGCACGACGCCCTCGATCGTCGCGTTCACCGACGACGGCGAGCGCCTGGTCGGCCAGTCGGCCAAGCGCCAGGCGGTGACCAACCCGACCTATACCTATCACGCGATCAAGCGCCTGGTCGGCCGCCGCTTCGACGACAAGATGGTCCAGAAGGACATCGCGCTGATGCCCTACAGAATCGTCAAGTCGGAGACGGGCGATGCCTGGGTGGAAGGCCGCGACGCCAAGAAGTACAGCCCCTCGGAAGTCTCCGCCTTCATCCTGCAGAAGATGAAGGACACCGCCGAATCCTATCTCGGCGAGAAGGTGACGCAGGCCGTCATCACGGTGCCCGCCTATTTCAACGACGCCCAGCGCCAGGCGACCAAGGACGCCGGCAAGATCGCCGGCCTCGAAGTGCTGCGCATCATCAACGAGCCGACCGCCGCGGCGCTCGCCTACGGCCTCGACAAGTCGAAGACCGGCACGGTCGCGGTCTACGACCTCGGCGGCGGCACCTTCGACATCTCGGTCCTCGAGATCGGCGACGGCGTCTTCGAGGTGAAGTCGACCAACGGCGACACGTTCCTGGGCGGCGAAGACTTCGACATGCGCCTCGTCGACTACCTCGCCGACGAGTTCAAGAAGGAGCAGACCGTCGATCTGCGCAAGGACAAGCTGGCGCTGCAGCGGCTGAAGGAAGCCGCCGAGAAGGCGAAGATCGAGCTGTCCTCCGCGACGCAGACCGAGATCAACCTGCCCTACATCACGGCCGACGCCTCGGGCCCCAAGCACCTCAACCTCAAGCTCACCCGCGCCAAGCTGGAGAGCCTGGTCGACGATCTCGTCCAGCGCACCCTGCCCGCCTGCAAGCAGGCGCTGAAGGACGCGGGCGTCTCGGCCTCGGACATCGACGAAGTGGTCTTGGTCGGCGGCATGACGCGCATGCCCAAGATCCAGGAGATCGTGAAGCAGTTCTTCGGCAAGGAGCCGCACAAGGGCGTCAACCCGGACGAAGTCGTCGCCATCGGCGCGGCGATCCAGGCCGGCGTCCTGAAGGGCGAGGTGAAGGACGTCCTGCTGCTCGACGTGACCCCGCTGTCGCTGGGCATCGAGACGCTGGGCGGCGTCTTCACGCGCCTGATCGAGCGCAACACGACGATCCCGACCAAGAAGAGCCAGGTCTTCTCCACCGCCGAGGACAATCAGGGCGCGGTGACGATCCGCGTCTTCCAGGGCGAGCGCGAGATGGCGGCCGACAACAAGCTGCTCGGCCAGTTCGACCTGATGGGCATCCCGCCCGCCCCGCGCGGCATGCCGCAGATCGAGGTGACCTTCGACATCGACGCCAACGGCATCGTGCACGTGACGGCGAAGGACAAGGCGACCGGCAAGGAACAGCAGATCAAGATCCAGGCCTCGGGCGGCCTCAGCGACGCCGACATCGAGAAGATGGTGAAGGACGCCGAGGCGCACGCCGCCGAGGACAAGCAGCGCAAGGAGCTGGCCGAGGCCCGCAACCACGGCGATGCGATGGTCCACCAGACCGAGAAGAACCTCGCCGAGTTCGGCGAGAAGGTCGCGGCCGCCGACAAGCAGGCCGTCGAGCAGGCGCTCGAAGCCCTGAAGGAGTCGCTGAAGGGCGAGGACGCGTCCGACATCCAGCAGAAGACCCAGGCCCTCATGCAGGCGTCGATGAAGCTGGGCGAGGCGATGTACAAGGCGCAGGCCGATGCGGGCGAGGGCGCCGCGCCCGGCGGCGAGGCGCCGGCCGGCGACGATGTGGTCGACGCCGAGTTCGAGGACGTCGACGACAAGAAGAACCAGGGCTGACGAAACGGGGGAGCCGTCCATGGACGGCTCCCCTCTTCGCTGGGGGATTTAGGCCTTGGGCGCCAAACGCTGCTATTATGAAGTGCTGGGCGTCGCGAAGACCGCGAGCGCCGACCAGCTCAAATCGGCCTATCGCAAGCTGGCGATGCAGTTCCATCCGGACCGCAACGAGGGCGACGGCGAGGCCGAGACGAAGTTCAAGGAAGTCGGCGAAGCCTACGAGATCCTCAAGGACGACCAGCGCCGCGCCGCCTATGACCGTTTCGGCCACGCCGCCTTCGAGAACGGCGGCGGCGGACGCGGCCAGCGCGGCGGCTTCGATTTCTCGTCCGCCTTCACGGACGTCTTCGACGATCTCTTCGGCGAGTTCATGGGCCGCGGCCGCGGGGCCGGCGGCCAGCAGCGCGCGGCGCGCGGCCAGGACCTGCGCTTCGATCTGGAACTGACGCTGGAAGAGGCCTTCGGCGGCAAGGACGCGACGATCAAGGTGCCGACCGCGGAGACCTGCGAGGTCTGCGCGGGATCGGGCGCCGAGGCGGGCGCCCAGCCGGTCACCTGCACGACCTGCCAGGGCCACGGCAAGGTGCGCGCCGCGCAGGGCTTCTTCACGATCGAACGCGCCTGCCCGACCTGCAACGGCGCCGGCAAGATCATCAAGAACCCGTGCAAGGCGTGCGGCGGCATGGGCCGGGTGCGCAAGGAGCGCACGCTGTCGGTGCGCATTCCCAAGGGCGTCGAGGACGGCACCAGGATGCGCCTCGCCGGCGAGGGCGAGGCGGGCTTGCGCGGCGGGCCCAACGGCGATCTCTACATCTTCCTCTCCATCGCGCCGCACGCGATCTTCAAGCGCGAGGGCTCCGACCTCTTCTGCCGCGTGCCCGTGCCGTTCACGACGGCGGCGCTGGGCGGGGCGATCGAGGTGCCGACCATCGAGGGCGGCAGCGCCAAGGTGACGCTGCCCGAAGGCACGCAGACCGGACGGCAGTTCCGCGTCCGCCACAAGGGGATGCCCGGCCTGCGCGGCGACGGCACCGGCGATCTCTACGTCGAATGCGCGGTCGAGACGCCGGTGAACCTGACCAAGAAGCAGAAGGAATTGCTGCGCCAGTTCCAGGCGGCGGCGACCGACAGCAACCAGCCCGAGACCAACGGCTTCTTCGCCCGGGTCAAGGAATTCTGGAACGGCGCGGCCAAGGAGTAGCGCCGCCATCCTGAAGGACCGGCACCTTTCCAAGCGGGCGCGGCGGGTCTAACCGTTGCCGATCAGCATTCCTTGGAGGGTCACGCCGATGAACGTCGCAGACGCGGCCAGGAACCGCATCTCCACCCGCGCCTATCTCGACACGCCGGTCGGCGAGGCCGACCTGCGCGCCATCCTGGAGGTCGCCCGCTGGTCGCCGTCGGGCGGCAATTGCCAGCCCTGGCACGTCTATGGCCTGTCGGGCGCCTCGATGGCCCGCTTCCGCGCCGAACTGGCGGCGGCGATGGCGGCGAACCCGATGGGCGAGGAGCCCGAGTTCCACATCTATCCCCCCGCCATCAAGGAGCCCTATCGCACGCGGCGCTTCCGCTGCGGCGAGGCGCTCTACGCGGCGATCGGCATTCCACGCGAGGACAAGGCCGGGCGGCTGATGCAGCTCGCCAAGAACTACGATTTCTTCGGCGCCCCGGCGGCCTTCTTCTTCGCCATCGACCGCCAGATGGGGCCCGGCCAGTGGGCGCATCTGGGGATGCTGATGCAGACCATCGCCCTGGTCGCCGAGGAAAAGGGCCTCGCCACCTGCATGCAGGAGGCCTGGGCGCGCCAGCACGGCTTCGTGCGCCGCTTCTTCGCCGTGCCGGACGAGTTGCAGATCTATTGCGGCCTCGCGGTCGGCCATGCCGACCCGGCCGCGCCGATCAATCGCTGGCGCACCGAGCGGGCGGGCGTCGACGAGATCGCGAGCTTCTTCGGCTGACCGCCGTCGCCGGCTGAAACGGGAAAGGGCCGGGATCGCTCCCGGCCCTTTCCTTTTCCGTGCGCCCTGCCGGCTAGAGGTCGTGCGGCTCGGCCGCCGCGATGCCGTGCAGCTTGGGACGGCCGCGGCGCGGGATCACCGTGTCGAGCGTCACCGCCATGGCGGGCAGGATGGTGACCGCGTTCAGCATGTTGATGACGAACATGAAGGTCAGCAGCATGCCCATGTCGGCCTGGAACTTGAGGTCCGAGAACGCCCAGGTCGAGACGCCGATGGCCAGCGTGATCGCGGTGAAGACGACCGCCATGCCGGTCTTCTCCATGCTCTTCTTGTAGGCCGTCGTGATGTCGTCGCCCTCGGCGAGGAAGTGCTGCAGGCGGTCGTAGATGTAGAAGGCGTAGTCGACGCCGATGCCGACGGCGAGCACCATCACCGGCAGCGTCGAGACCTTGAGGCCGATCCCCATGGCATACATGAACCAGTAGCCGAAGAAGGTCGCAAAGGTCAGCGGCACGGTGCAGCACAGCGTCGCGCGCCAGTCGAAGAAGGTGAAGATGACGAGCAGGACGATGACGCCGTAGACGATGATCGTCATCGGCATTTCCTGCTCGTGGATCTCCTCGTTCACCGCCGCCGCGATGCCGGAGTTGCCGGCCGCGAGGCGGATGTAGAACGAAGGCTCGACGCCGGCGATCTCGACCTCTGTGGCCTTCGAGACATCCTGGCCTTCCAGCGCCTTCTTGATGTCGGCCGATAGCGGCGCGGCGACGCCCGGCGCGCCGAGCTGCAGCGGCACCGAAGCGGTGAACAGCGTGTTGCGATGGGCGATCTCGCCGCCCGCCGGGGGCGCGATCTCGAAGGCGGTCGCCGCCGAGACGTCCTTGCCGGCGAAGGCCGACATGATCTCGAGCGGCAGCCTTGCGCCGGGCTGGCGCGATTCGACCCGCAGCTCGCTCTCGGCGACGATCTCGCGCGACGCGCCTGAGCCCTTGACCGCCTTGAGCGCCAGGATCTGCTGGCGGCCGGGCACGGTGCCCGCCTTCGGCGTCAGCACGAGACCCGCCAGCCTGTCGGCCGGCACCGTCCAGATCTCGTCCGACTTGGCGAGAGGCTCGGTGCGGAAGGCGGTCACGGTGAGCGGCCGCTCGAGCGGGTCGCCTTCCTCGCGCAGCTGGGCCGAGTAGGTGAGGCCGTCGAGTTCGGCCGGGGTCAGCGTCCAGGTGCCGTTCTTGTTGTCGACGCCCTTGTTGAGGGCCGGCGGGATGGACTTCACGTCGCGCCAGTCCTTCACCGCCGCCACGACGTCGGCGATGGTGCCCGCCTTGCCGTTGGCGAGGAAGGCGTGGATCGGGAGCAGCGTGCACTCGGCGTTCAGAACGCCGGCCGTGGAGGGAATCGGGCCGGTCGCCTGGACGAGCGAATACTGGTTGTGCGGCAGGCCGCGCCATTTGAGGTTGCCCTCGTACCAGCCGGCGTTGAGCTGCTTGGCGAGCTCGGAGACCGAGACGACGGCGACGACGCCGGGCACGTTGCGCAGGTGCCAGGTGAGGCGGTTCATGTACTCCATGTAGGGGTACTTGATGCAGGCCTGCGGCGGCGCCTCGACCACCACCGTGAAGACGTCGAGCGCCTGGTTGAAGGTCGAGGAGATGGTGCGGGCGTCGATGTTGTAGCGGTGCTCGGCCTTGAGTTCCGGCATGCCGGCATGGACGTCGCCGATCTGGCGCTGCAGGCCGAAATAGACGGCGATCGCGAAGACGAACCACGAGCCGATGAAGAGCGGGATGGCGACCCGCTTCTCGGCGACGACGCCGAGCACGCCGACCAGCTTCTTGGCGCGGGTGCGCTGCGCCACCACGATGGCGCGGTAGTCGCCCTTGAAGGTCATCAGCGAGGCCAGCAGCGGCAGCATGATGAGATTGGTCATGATCTTCATGCCGACGCCGACCGAGGAGGTGATCGCCAGCTCCTGGATCATCGGGATGGGGACCAGATAGAGCGTGGCGAAGCCCGCGCCGTCGGTGACCAGGGCCATCATGCCGGGAATGAAGAGACCGGCGAAGGCGTAGCGCGCGGCCTTTTCCGGCGTCATGCCCTGGGCGAGGCCGTCGGTCAGCAGGTTCATCTGCTGGATGCCGTGGCTGACGCCGATGGCGAAGACCAGGAACGGCACCAGGATCGCCAGCGGGTCGAGGCCGAAGCCGAAGAGCGTCAGGAAGCCGAACTGCCAGATCACCGAGACGAGCGAGCAGCCGACGGTGAGGAAGGTCAGCGACCAGGAGCGGCAGTACCACCACACCGAGGCGATCGTCAGCACGAAGGCGAGGGCGAAGAACTTGTAGACTTCCTGCGCCCCGTTGCCGATGTCGGCGAAGGCCTTGGCGAGGCCGATGACGTGGACGGTGAAGGCCGGCTCCTGGTCGGCGACGGCGGTCTGCCAGGCGTCGAGCTCGGCCTCGATCGCCGCATACTGCTCGGCGGGCTTGAGGTTCTTCGCGCCGATCTCGTCGAGCTTGGCCTTGAAGGTGGGGTAGTAGCTGCCGACGACCGGGCCGTAGTTCAGCTCCATGGTGGGCAGCTGGGCCTTGAGGCCCTCGACATAGGCGCCGCACTCGGCCGGGATGTAGAGATCCTCGCCGAACGCCGATCCGACCTTGGCGATGGCGTCGCCGACCATGCCTTCCGACGGCTTGGGGCATTCGGCGGCCGCCTTGCGGCGCTGGTCTTCCAGGCGCTCGCGCACATACCAGAAGGCGGGGCCGCCGGCCCCTTCGTAGCGCTGGCGGATCGTCGTCTCGATGCGGTCGTTGAAGTCGAAGAAGTCGAGCTTGGCGCCGGTCGTCGGGTCGAACTCGAGCAATTCGGCCTGGACCATCGCGCCGGTGAAATCGTTGGAGACCAGACGGCCGACGAAACCGCCGCGGATGACGTTGGACTGGACCTTGGCGAGGCTTTCGGGGCGGCCGACATTGCTGGGCGTCGTGGTGCCGCCGATCACGTCGTCGGCGCTGATGCCCTCCTCGGTGATCTCGAAGAAGCGCGTGTTGGGGGTCCACAGGCTGGTGACGGTCTTGCGGTCGACGCCGGGGATGAAGAACAGGTCCTGGGTGACGCCGTTCAGCGTGGCGAGGAAGTTCTCGTTCCACATGCTGCCGGGCGTCGTGTCGCGCGAGCGCAGGACGACGATGATGCGCTTCGCGCCGGGCAGGCTCTCGCGGTACTGGCTGAACGTGTCGACATATTCGTGCCCGGCCGGCCACTGCTTCTCGATGCCGGGATCGATCCTCAGATCGAGCGCGTTCCAGAACATGAAGGCGGTGAACCCGGCGAGCGCCAGCAGGATCCACGTGCGGAAGGCGAAAACGAAATTCTCGAGCGACTTGATCATCCGGCAGTTCCCTGGGCCCCGAGGCGGGCTGGCGTGCACACGTCTCCGGCCGTATGGCGACCGGGCGGACCGCAAAGAACCGGCATCGGCGCCTGCAGCCCCCAAGGGGAGCCGGGCGCGCGGCGATATTCCTGGCGATTCCTATCGTTCCATACGGCCAGGACCTCAGGCGGCGACGCCGCCCTCACCCCCGCTCGCCGCAGTCCCCCAAGACCGCGACGCACCCTATGTCCGCCTCTCGTGCGGGCCCAGCCCGCCCGGAAGCGGGGCGCACTCTGGAGCGGCGGAAAACCGAGGTCAATCAAGATTTCCGTGCATGACGCGGCGATACGTGCCCGGCAGATCGTGGAAAACGACGCATAAATGACGCAGTCGTCACTTTAATGAATCTGACGCATGCGTCATTTTCATTGACTTTCCGGGGCGCCGCGGGCACCCTTGCCGGCGATCCGGAAACAATACCGGCCGAGGAAGGACCTTACGATGAGCGCTCCCCTGCAGATCACCAAGGACAACGCCTACGACGCGGTGGATCCCAAGGATTTCCCGTCGATGATGGACGTGGACCGCTACAACGCCCGCTCCACCGCCTTCGACAAGATCATCTCCGCGACCCATGACCATTTCTGGGATCCGCTGGACAAGAAGTATATCGACTTCACCGCGCCGTTCGACATGGAGAACGAGGCGCTGCTGCCCGACGACATGTTCCCGATCTTCGCCACCCGCGTCGGCGAGAAGCTGACGGGCAAGGACAAGGTCGCCTTCATCAACGAGAACGTGCGCTGGATGCTGTCGGCCATCCTGCACGGCGAGCAGGGCGCGCTGTCGCTCTCGGCCTCGCTCTGCCACATCCTGCGCGACCCCGGCGCCCAGGAATACGCCGCCAACCAGGCGCGCGAGGAAGCCCGCCACGTCGCGGCCTTCACCAAGTATGTCCATGCCCGCTGGGGCACGCCGCTTCCGGTCGGCCCGACGCTCGGCAACCTGCTGACCGAAATGGTCAACGCGCCCGAGGTCTACAAGAAGATCGTCGGCATGCAGATGCTGGTCGAGGGCCTCGCCATGGGCGCCTTCGCCACCATGTACAACAAGGCGCGCGATCCGCTTCTGGTGAAGCTGATGCAGCTCGTCATGACCGACGAGGCGTTCCACCACAAGTTCGGCAAGATCTGGGCCGACCGCACGATTCCCAAGCTGTCCGCGGACGAGCAGAACATCATCGAGGACTGGGCCGCGCACTGCTTCCAGACCCTCTTGTTCAACCTGATCAACCCCGAGCAGATGAAGGACGTCTACGCCAAGTTCGGCATCGACTGGCAGGACGCCCAGGCCGCGCTGGTCGAGGCGATCACCGACGACGAGCGCCGCGAGCGGATGCGCGAATCGAGCGACATCTTCCGCGTCCTCATCAAGACGCTGCTGAAGGCCGGCATCATCACCGAGCGGACCAAGGCCTTCTACCAGACCTATGTCGACATGGACGAGCTGAAGGCCGAGGGCGACCACATGGTCGGCGACGACATCGCCGAGGAGGGCATCAAGTACCTCCAGGCCATCAATTTCGGCGCCAACGCCAAGACCGGCTCGATCCTGATGGCCGCCGAGTAAGGCGCAGCGACCCTTCGGGTTTGGAAAGGGCGGAGCTTCGGCTCCGCCCTTTTTCATTGGGCCGTCTTCACGGACGCGGCATCACTGGGCCGGCGCATCCGGCGGCGGCAGCGCGATCCGCACGACGACCGTCTCGGCGAAGGGGGCCTCGCCCAGCACCGCGCCGTCGGGGCCGAAACGGTCCCACTGGCTGTTGGCCACGTACCAGAAGGCGCCGTCCCAGATCGCGCCGAGCGTGATCTCGTGGTGGAAGGGCGCATTGGCGCTAAGCACCTCGGCCGATTGCACATAGTCCCATTCGGGCCCGAGCCGGAGCCGCAGCACGCGCTGCGGCGCGACGCCGTTCTGGGTGGCGATGAGCGGCCCGGCGCCGGCGAGGCCGTCGAGACCGAGCAGGGCGACACTGGACGGCGCGCTCAGGCGGGTCACGGCCTGCGTGGCGACATCGATCGAGAAGAGCCCCATCGCATAGTCGGCGACGACCAGCACCGCCCCGTCCGCGACGACCGCAAGACCCTGCGGCGAGACATAGCGCTGGTCCGGCGCGAAGGGCTCCAGCGCCTCGGCATCCGGCGCGAGGCGATAGAGCGCGCCGTTGGCGTCGCTGGCATAGACGGTGCCGTCGGGCGCCACGGCGAGATCGCCGAGCGCCGCCTTGGCCTCGGGCCCCAGCACCGCCTTGCGCCGCAGCGCCCCGGTCTCAAGATCGAAGGCGAAGACCCCGGCCGCGCCGTGTTCGGCCGCCGCGACGCCCTCGCTCTGCGGGCCGGCGGCGCTGGCCGCCCAGAGGAGGCCGCGCGGCGCGTCGACGGCGAGGCCGAAGACGCTCCACAGCCCGCCTTCGCCCGGCGGCACGAAGTCGCGGACGGCGCCGTTCTCGACCACCACGATGCGGCGCTGGCGCACGCTGGAGGCGAAGAGCCGGCCGCTGGCCGCATCGATCGCCACGCCCTCGAAGAGGGCGCTGCCCTCGCCCAGATGCGCGGCGATCTCCGGCTCGCCGACCGGGTTGGTGTTGCGGGCGATGCCGGCGAGGACGCCGATGAACTGCGGATTGTAGCGCAGCGCCGCGAAGGCGTCGGTTTCGCCCAGATTGGCGGCAAGTCCCATGGTGACGAATTGCTGGAGATGGGTCAGCGCCTCGGCGGCCTTGCCCTGGCGGGCCTCGACGCCGGCCAGCGACAGGATCAGGCCGGGGTGCCCGGGGCGCAGTTCGAGCGCCTTTTCCAGCGCGCCCTCGGCGGCGGCATAGTCGCCGCGCGCTTCGGCGGCGGCCGCCTCCTCACGCAACGCCTGCGCCTTGAGGAAGGACGGCGAGGCGGCGGTGGCGGCCCCGGTCAGGCCGCCAGCGAGGCCAAGAGCGAGCGCAAGGCGGGCGGCATCAATGCCGCGCACGGGCAGGCCCAGCCGCGGCGATCTCGAAGGACGGCATCATCACGTTTTCACTCCCTGCCGCAGCGTGCCCCGTTCCTGGCCGCCGGGGCAAGCAGCCGTTCAGGAGACAGCGCCGCCGAAGGCGCCGCAGTTCTGGGTGATGGTCCAGATCGAGTACTGGAAGTAGTCGACGTCCTTCAGCATGCACTCGGCGCCCGTCGCGTCGACCAGCTTCATGTCGTAGAGGCCGTTGGCGAGGTCGCGGAAGGTGAAGCTCGCCCCCGGTGCGATCTGATCGCCCTGCAGGAGGTCGGGGCCGAAACGGTCGACGTCGATCGGCGAGACATAGACATGGGTGATCGCCACCGGCGATTCGTTGCGCAGGCTCAGCTTGCCGGCCTGCGCCAGGACGGGCGCCATGGCCGCAGCCGCGGCGAGCGCCAGGGTCATCACAAGCCGTTTCATCGCCGCCTCTCCTTCGCCTTCAATCCGGACCCGCCTTCCGGCATGATCGGCCCCGACCTGGGGCGGAGTTATGGCCGATGGATGGTGAATGGTCCTTGAACGCCCCGGCGGTGGCGCGCGGCGTCCAGCGGTGCCTCTATGCCCTCGGCTATGCGCCGCTGACCGAGTTCGTCCTGCCGGACGGCGCGCGGCTCGACGTCGCGGCGCTCGGACCTTCAGGTGATATCGTGGCGGTCGAAATCAAGGTCAGTGCCGCGGATTTGCGCGCCGATCGCAAGTGGCCGGGATATCTCGACTTCTGCGAGCGCTTCTATTTCGCCATCCCGCTCGGCTTCGACGCGGCGCTGGTGCCGGAGGCGCCGGGCCTGATCGTCGCCGATCGCTACGGCGCCGAGATCGTGCGGGAAAGCCCCGTCCGGCCGCTCAACGCGGCGCGCCGCAAGGCGCTGACCCTGTCGTTCGCGCGCGTCGCCGCGGCGCGCATGCTGCGCGGCCTCGACCCGGACGCCGCGCTGCTGCCGCCCTGACGGACGGCGCCCGAGACGCAGACAGGGCGCCCGGTCAGGGGCGCCCTGTCTTGTCTCAGCGCGGACGGCCCGCGCGCCTCACTCCGGATCCTGCGAATCGGGAATGCCGTCGCCGTCACTGTCGGGCTCGGCTTCCGGTTCCGGTTCCGGTTCCGGCTCCGGTTCCGGTTCCGGCTCCGGCTCAGGCTCAGGCTCGGGATCCATCTCCGGTTCGGGTTCGGGCTCGGGCTCCATCTCCGGCTCCGGCTCCGGCTCGGGTTCGGGCTCCATCTCCGGTTCCGGTTCGGGTTCGGGCTCCATCTCCGGCTCGGGCTCGGGTTCCGGTTCGGGCTCGGCTTCCGGCTCAGGTTCCGGCTCAGGCTCCGCTTCCGGCTCAGGCTCGGCTTCCGGCTCTGTCTCGGTGCCGGGCTCGGCCGCCGGCTCCGGCTCACCCTCGGTGCCCGCTTCCGGTTCGGGTTCCGGCTCAGGCTCCGACTCGGCTTCCGGCTCGGTCTCGGTGCCAGGCTCGGCCTCCGGCTCCGGCTCGCCCTCGGTGCCCGCTTCGGGCTCCGCCAGCTCTTCCTCGACCGCATCGACCGAGGGGGCCTCGTCGGCCAGCGCCTCGACCTCGGCGGCATCGACCGGGGTATCGAGCGCCGCGTCGATTTCCGGATCGGGCGTTTCGGCGGGATCCTCGATCTCGGGCGGCGGCGCCGCTTCCAGCGCCGCGTCGGCCGCGGCCAGTTCCGCGCCGCCGTCGGTGTCCTGCGCGACCGTCTCGGCCGAAGCCTCGATCTGCTCGACCTGATCGTCGGCCTCGACGATGATCTCGTTGGTCACATAGGTGTTGTTGATCTCGATATTGGTGACCTCGTTGATGACGACGGTCTCCTCATACGAGGTGTAGTTGTAGCTCTCGTAATAGGTGTCGTAGCTGGCCTGCCACTCGTTGCTGATGCCGCCGTAGTAGCGGTAATCGTCGTAGTAATACTGCGCGTAGTCCGGCTCGTAGACGGCCATGTAGTCGTAGTAGCCGCCGTACCAGCCGTAGAAATCGTCCATGGCGACCAGCGCCATCCAGGCATGCTCGTCGGACCGGTTGAGCATCAGCGCCCGGTCCAGCACGGCGAGCATGTAGGCGAGTTCGTCGTATTCCTGCTGCCGGTCGCGGCGGCTGTCCTGACGGGTCGCGAGGTTGCGCCGCATCGCGCCGATGCGCCGCGCGTTGGCGGTGCGCTGGTCCCTGGTCGGCTTGGCGCCGCCGAGGCGCTTCTGCGTCAGCTTCCACGACTCGTTGAAGGCGCGCATGCCTTCCTTGACGCCGCGGTTCTTCAGCTTCGCCCGCTTATAAGTCGAGTTCAGCGTGCCGACGGCCCGGGAGGCGGCGCTGACCGCCTTGCCCAGCGCCTTGTTGTCCTTGCGCGCCACGGCGTCCCTGACCGCCTTCAGCGCCCGGTCGGCGGCGCGGACCGCCTTGACGAAGGGCGCCGAGCGGCCGCGTTCGGCGCGCGTCATCTTCTTCAGCGAGACGGCAACGACGGATAGCGCGCGCTGCGACTTGCCCAGAGGCGGGGGGCCGCGGGGGCGGGCGCCGGGCGGGGCAACCCGGGCGAGCCCCGCCGAGCCGCCGGCGAGCGGCGCGGTGGCGGCGGGGCGCGCGAGCGCCGCCGCCGGAACGGCGCCGATCAGCGCCAGCAGCGAGACCGACAGCATCAGCTGCCGGAGTTTTTCGGATCGTGTGGTCATGCCTTCCCCTCGTATTGTTGCGACAGGCGATCGCGGGCGACGAGCCGTGTCGCCTCCGTTGCGCCGCGATATGAGATTGATGCAGTTGGACTGCTGCAGCACGGCCGGCGGCCGCGCGTTCCCCGATCGATTTGCCGCCCATCCCCCGATGGCGACGAGACCTTCTCCTGTATCAGGTGAACAGCGCCTGAACGTCTATTTCGGCGACCTCTTGGCAAGGATGCGCTGAAGCGTGCGGCGATGCATGTTCAGCCGCCGCGCCGTCTCCGACACGTTCTGGCCGCACAGCTCGTAGACGCGCTGGATGTGCTCCCACCGCACGCGATCGGCGGACATCGGATTGTCGGGCGGCGTCGGCTTGGAGCCGGGACGCGCCAGAAGGGCGCGGATCACGTCGTCGGCGTCGGCGGGCTTGGAGAGATAGTCGACCGCGCCGAACTTCACCGCCGCGACGGCGGTCGCGATGTTGCCGTAGCCGGTCAGGATGATGGCGCGGGCGTCGGGGCGCTCGCGGTGCAGCGCATCGACCACGTCGATGCCGTTGCCCTCGCCCAGCCTCAGGTCGATCACCGCGAAGGCCGGGGGCGCCTTCTTCACGTGGGCAAGCGCCAGCGGCACGCTTTCGGCCGTCGCGACGGCGAATCCCCGGCCCTCCATGGCGCGCGCCAGGCGGTTGCGGAACGGCATGTCGTCGTCGGCGATCAGGATCGAACGGTCCTGCAAGCCGTCCAGTACGCGATCTTCAGCCATGAATCCCCTTGCGGAAGCCGCGGACGCTATCATGGGCCTACATACTTGCAAGCCGGGGCGCCCCAACGGCGTTAACCGACGTCGGCCTCCAGCCGTCCGCGCGGCCAGGCCATGGTCACCGAGGCGCCGCCGTCGAAGGCGTTGCCGAAGGTGAGTTCGGCGCCGGTCCGCTCCAGAAGGGTCTTGGCGATGAAGAAGCCGAGGCCCATGCCGACATGCTGCTGGCGCGGCTGGGCCGGACCCAGCTGCTCGTCGGTCAGCGCGGTCCGGCCGGGCCGGGTGGTGACATAGGGCTCGCCGAGCTTGGCCAGCACCTCCTGGGCGAAGCCGGGGCCGTCGTCGCGGACGCGCACGACGATGCGGGAAGCGTCCCACATCGCGCTGACCCGGACCTGCCGGTCGGCGAAATCGGCGGCGTTGGCGATGAGATTGCCGATCGCGTAGCGCAGTTCGGGCAGGACCTTGATGACGGGCGAGTCCTCGGCGCCTTCGACGGCGACCTGGGTCTTCAGCGTGCGGTGCGGCTGCGCCAGGTCGTCGAGGAAGGCGAGCAGCGGCAGCCGCGCATCCGGTCCGAGCCCGTCGCTTTCGCGGTGCTGGGCGAGGCGGCCGAGGATCTCGCGGCAGCGTTCGACCTGGGCCCGCAGCAGCTGGGCGTCCTCGGCGAGCGGGCCGTCCTTGGGCAGTTCGCGCTGCAGTTCCTTGGCGACGACGGCGATGGTGCCGAGCGGCGTTCCCAGTTCGTGCGCGGCGGCGGCCGCAAGGCTGCCGATCGCCGCCATCTTCTGCTCGGCGGCGAGGGCCAGCTCCATCGCCGCATAGCCCGCCTGCATGCGCGAGGATTCCGAGGAGATGCGGAAGGTCGCGATCGTCGTGAAGCCGAGGCTGAGCATCAGGGCGATCCAGACCCCCGTCACATAGATGGGCGGCAGGGAGAAGGCCTCCCCCGCCGACCAGGGCAGCGGCAGGTGGTAGGCCGCAAGCAGCGTGATGAGCGCGAGCGTGTAGCCGCCGAGGGCCAGCGCGTAGCGCAGGTTGAGCGAGGACGAGGCGACGACGACGGCGGCGAGCAGGGTCAGCGTGAAGGGATTCTGCAGCCCGCCGGTCAGGTAGAGCAGGATCGAGACCTGCGCCTGGTCGATCATCAGATAGCTGAAGGCGGCGAGGTCGGAGGGGCGGTGCTGCGCCGGATAGGCGATATTGAGCGCCCCGGTGAAGACCGCGCCGGCGAAGATCACCAGCAGGCAGGCGAGAAGGGGCAGCTCGAACCCCAGAACGAAGTGCACGAAGAGGACGGTGATCGCCTGGCCGGCGAGCGACATGCCGCGCAGCATGTTGAGCGTGCCGAGCCTGAGGCGGCCTTCCTCGCCGCGGGTGAGCGCCGCGATCCTGGCGGCCAGCCGGCTACGGCCGGAGGGTACGAAATCGAGAGACGTCATCGGCCCGCACTGCCTACTGCCCACTGGCGCATGTTCGCCTTCCTGCGATAGGACACCAGCGCGGCGCGCACGGCAAATCGCCGCCGGGACACCAGAGCGATGACCAACCGGATGCGCACTCTCTTTCTCGGCCTCATCGCGCTGGCGGCGGCGGTCGCGACGGCCGCCGTGATGCTGCTGGCGACGGGAACGCCGGCGCCGCGCCCGGCCGCCGCCGGAGATGTCGGCGGGGCGTTCACGCTGACCGACCAGGACGGCAGGCGGGTGACGGAGGCGGATTTCCGCGGCCGCTATCTGCTGCTGTTCTTCGGCTTCACCAATTGTCCCGACGTCTGCCCGATGACGCTGGGGCGCATCGCCGACGCGCTCGACATCGCCCCGGCGCTCAAGGAGAAGCTGACGCCGGTGCTGGTCAGCGTCGACCCCGAGCGCGATACGCCGGCCAACCTGAAGGCGTATCTCGCCTTTTTCGGGCCGGAATTCCGCGGCCTGACCGGCTCGCCGGCGGAGATCGCGGCGGTGCTCAAGGCCTACAAGGTCTACGCCAAGCGCACCGAACTGCCGGATTCGGCGCTCGAATATACGATGGATCACTCCAGCCTGATCTTCCTCTACGGGCCGGACGGCGCCTTCATCACCGCGTTCGATCCCTCGCTCGATGCGGCAGGGCTGGCGGCGGAGCTGACGAAGACCGTCAGGTAGGCTGACGTGAAATGAGGGCTTGACGGCCTCATTGTGCGCCGCACAATGAAGGCTTGCGCTTTGGGGAGCGCGTCACCGCGACGACCGGCCAGCCGAACACGGCGTCCGGTGGGGGACAGCGACAGGTGTACCGCAAGTTTCTCTACGCGGCGGTCGATACCGCCAAACGTTCCGCCCAGCCCTTCCGTGCGATGGCCGATCTCAGCGCCAAGGCGCTGCGCAATCCGCTCAACCCGATGGCCTACACCTATGCCGGGCGCACCATGGCGGCGGCCTGCGACGTCTTCGAGTCGATGACGCGGGTCTATGCCAAGCCGGCCTTCAACCTGCCGCCGCTCAAGGTCTACGGCCAGCCGGTCGCGGTGACCGAGACCTTCGTGTGGGAGCGGCCCTTCTGCAAATTGCTGCACTTCCGCAAGGACGCCGAGACCTACGGCAGGCTGCGCGCCAAATACCCGCACCCCAAGGTGCTGATCGTGGCGCCCCTGTCGGGCCACTACGCGACGCTGCTGCGCGGCACCGTCGAGGCGATGCTGCCCGAGCACGACGTCTTCATCACCGACTGGGTGGACGCCCGCGAGGTGCCGCTGAGCGAAGGCCGCTTCGGGCTCGACGACTATGTCGAGTACGTCATGGAGATGCTGCGCTTCCTCGGCCCCGGCACGCATCTAATGGCCGTCTGCCAGCCCGGTCCGGCGTGCCTTGCCGCCGCGGCGCTGATGCACGAGGACAAGGACAAGGCGCGGCCGCGCTCGCTCACCATCATGGGCTCGCCGATCGACGCCCGCCGGTCGCCGACCGAACCCAACCGGCTGAGCGAGCAGCGGGCGTTCTCGTGGTTCGAGGAGAACATGATCCATGTCGTGCCGCTGCCCTATGCGGGCTTCGGCCGGAAGGTCTATCCCGGATTCCTGCAGCTGACCGCGTTCATCAACATGAACCGCGACCGCCACACCAACGCGCAGCACGACTATTTCAACAACCTGGTGAAGGGCGACGGCGACAGCGTCCAGAAGCACCGCGACTTCTACGACGAGTACCTGGCGGTGCTGGACCTCTCGGCCGATTTCTACCTTGAGACGATCGAGCGGGTGTTCCAGAAGTTCGAGCTGGCCAAGGGCGAGTTCCGCTTCCGCGGCCGCCTGGTGAAGCCAAGCGCGATCAGGGACATGGGCCTGATGACGGTCGAGGGCGAGAAGGACGACATCTCGGGCATCGGCCAGACCCAGGCCGCGCACGATCTGTGTCCCAACATCCCGGCGTCCCGCCAGCTGGACTACATCCAGCCGGGCGTCGGCCATTACGGCGTCTTCAACGGCACGCGCTGGCGCACCGAGATCCAGCCCCGGGTGCGCGAATTCATCCGCGCCAATCTCTGATGGTCAGGCGTGCGCCGCCGCCGCTTCGCGGATGCGCCGGACCATGTTGGCCAGGCCGTTGGCGCGGCCCGGCGTCAGATGCGCGGCGAGGCCGATGTCGCTGGCCAGCGTGAAGGGCGTATCGAGGATCTCGCGCGGCGTGCGGCCGGAGTAGATCTGCAGCAATAGGGCGATGAGGCCCGAGGTGATGATCGCGTCGGAGGCGGCGCGCAGGCTCAGGCGGGCGCCGTCGAAGTCCGATTTCAGCCAGACCTGGCTCTGGCAGCCCGGCACCTTGAGATCGTCGCGGCGCTCGCGCTCGGGCAGGGCGTCGAGCGCCTTCCCCATGTCGATCAGCATCTGGTAGCGGTCCATCCAGTCGTCGAAGAGCTGGAACTCCTCGGCAAGACGGGCCTGGACGGCGGCGGCGCTTTCGCCGGATCGCGGATCGGTCATCCCCGGGATGTAGGGCCGGCCGGGCGGGCGGTCCAGCGCCTGGGCAGCGATTCGCGCCTTGTGGCTGTCGCCGGGGGTACCCCCAAGGGCTAGCGCCTCGCCTCGCGGGCCGCGCGAGGCCGTCCAGCGGCCGCCGGTCGAATCGCCGAGCACCGGACGACCGGACAAACGAAAACCGGTCCGCCGTTCTCACATACTTACAGTAAAATATATTGTATTGCTGTCAGTTTTGTCATAATTAGACCATTCAGGTCACGCCGAAATGCCTCACGTCGATTGTGGACCCCGCGCTGCGTTTGGTCTTTGCCCGCCCGCCGGGGCGTGATCTGATGATGTCAGCTCGACGTTCGAGAGGCTTGGCGACGGGACAAACATGGCGCGCGCGACCTACAAGAGCCTGATGCGGATTGCCGGTCAGCCGGTGCCGCTGAACGTGCGGGTCAACCCCAGGGCGCGGCGCATCATCGTCAAGGTCCACCCCTCGACCGGCGAGGTCGCGGTCATCGCGCCGTCGGCCCGCGCCATCAACCCGGCGATCGACTTCGCCCGCGCCGAGCGCGACTGGATCGCCGAGCGGCTGTCGCGCATTCCGCCCGCCGTGCCGTTCGCGCCCGGCGCGATGGTGCCCTATCGCGGCGTCGACCATGTGATCCGCTGGGCCGGGGCGCGGCGCGGTCTCGTCTATATCGACCAGGAAGCCTGGCGCCCGACCATCCGCGTCGCGGGCGGCGAGGAATTCGTCAGCCGCCGCCTGGAGGACTGGTTCAAGCGTCAGGCGCGCTTCCACCTGAACCGCAAGGTCGAGGCCTATGCCGAAGCGCTGGGCGTCAAGGTGCGCCGCATCACGGTGCGCGACGGCGCCAGCCGCTGGGGCTCGTGCTCGTCGAACGGCTCGCTGTCCTTCTCGTGGCGGCTGGTGATGGCGCCGCCCAAGGTGCTCGACTATGTCGCCGCCCACGAGGTCGCCCACCTGCTGCAGATGAATCACAGCCCGCGCTTCTGGCGGCTGGTCGAGCGGCTGGTCGGCGAATCGAGCGCCGCGCAGGACTGGCTGCGCGAAAACGGCTCGCAGCTGCATCGCTACGGCGACCTGGGCAGCGGCCATGCGATGGACATCGTCCTCTAGGCCGCCCCTTGCGCCTTCGGTCCTTTCGCCATACGGCCGTTCAGCCGCAATTCATGGCCGTGCCCTAGGACTGCGCGTCCATCCATCCGGAGTGTCGCCGATGAAGTTCCTGTTTGCCGCCGCCCTCGCCCTCGGCCTTTCCGGCGCCGCCGCAGCGGCCGAGGCGGCCGCCGACCCCAAGCTCGACTTTCTCGGCTACTGCATCACCCAAGGCTCGTCGAGCAGCTATTGCGCCTGCGTCGCCGACAAGCTGGGCGCCGCGCTGACGCCGGCCGAGCTCGCCGTCTACAACGACTATCTCAGGCAGATCGGCGCGGGCCAGCAGGACGCCGCGAAGCTGATCGACGAGCTGACGGTGCGCCACGCCATTTCCAAGAAGGATCTGGGGCGCATCCTGAAGGCGGCGACCGACATCACCTCCAACCCCGAGACCTGCGCCGGACTCTAGGCCACGCGCAGCCCATCCGCTCTCCGGGACCTATCGCCGAAGTGCTGCGCCGATGGCTTGGAACGTCTTGGGTTCATAGCGGACGCAAGTTCCTTCCTCATTGCCGGGTCAGGCCCGGCATGAGGGCGCGATCATGCGAGGGCGTCCCTTCGCATGATGCTCTGGAGCATCGTCCGAAGACGTGGATGCCCGTTCTTCGACAAGATGATGTTCAATCGAAAACCTGGAGCCCCGTTCCGATTCCATCGGAACGGAAAAGGCTCTAGGTCGCGGGTTCGGCGGCGCGGGGGGCGCGCTCCTCGCGCCCGGCCGCGTCATCCTCGCGCATGATCTCGTCCAGCAGGGCGTCGAGTTCTTCCTGGTCCTCGGTGAGGGGGACCTCCATCGGAGGACCGTCCTCGGGGGTCGCGGCGCCCGCGATGACGACATCGACGTCGGCCTCGTGCGCTTCGGCTTCGTCCGTTTCGATCCCGGCTTCGGAGGCGTCTTCAGGACCGCTTTCGGCGGCGGCGACGTCCTCCGTCCAGCCGGCGCCCGAGGCGACGCCCGTGGGCGGCGCGTTTTCCAGCGCGATCAGCGGTCCCGGCGCGCTGCGATCGGCCACGGCGGTCATGAAGGCCTGCCAGATTTCGGCCGGCACGGAGCCGCCGGTGACGTCCTTCATCGCCGCGTTGTCGTCGTTGCCGACCCAGACGCCGGCGACGAGATCGCGGGTGAAGCCGACGAACCAGGCGTCGCGGAAGGCCTGGCCGGTGCCGGTCTTGCCGGCCGCGTCGCGGCCTTCCAGGCGCGCGCGCTTGGCGGTGCCGGCCAGCACCGTCTCGCGCATCATGTAGGTCATCTCGGCGGCGAAGACCGGCGCGATCACCTCCATCGGACCGGAGCCCTGGCGCTCGTAGAGCGTGCGGCCCTGGCGGGTGCGGATGCGGACGATGCCGTGCGGAATGGCGCTGAGGCCGCCATTGGCGAAGGGCGCGTAGGCGGAGGTCAGTTCCAGCAGGTTCACCTCCGACGCGCCGAGCGCCAGCGCGGGCTGGGCGAGGAGCGGGGACAGCACGCCGAGGCGCTTGGCGACCGCCGCGGCGGTCTTGGGGCCGACATCGACGATGAGGCGGATCGCCACCGAGTTCAGCGAACGCGAGAGCGCGTGGGTGAGCGTCACCTCGCCTTCGTATTTGTGCTTGTAGTTGCCGGGGTTCCAGTTCTTCAGCTTGATCGGGGCGTCGAGCACCAGGCTGTCGGGGGTGTAGCCGGCCTCGAGCGCCGCGAGAAAGACGAACGGCTTGAACGAGGACCCGGGCGGACGCTGCGCCTGGACGGCTCGGTTGAACTGGCTTTCCGCATAGGAGCGGCCGCCGACCATGGCACGCACGGCGCCCTCGGTGGAGAGCGCGACGAAAGCGGCCTGGCCGATCCTCAGCTTGTCGCCGCTGGCCTCCAGCGCCTGCGCGACGGCGATCTCGGCGGCGCGCTGCAGGCCGAGATCGAGCGTCGTCTCGACCACGATGTCGCCCTCCGGCGCGCCGCCGATGAAGCCGGGCACCTGTTCGAGCACCCAGTCGGCGAAGTACTCCGCCCCCGGCGAGGAGCGCGTCGCCATCACGGCGGGGCGCGCCTCGTTGGCGCGCGCGCGTTCGGCGCGGGTGATGAAGCCGGCCTCCTCCATGGCGGCGAGCACGATCTCGGCGCGCTCCTCGGCGGCTTCGGCGTCCTTGGTCGGAGCGAGGCGCGAGGGCGCCTTGAGGAGGCCGGCGAGGATCGCCGATTCCTTCAGCGTCAGATCCCGCGCGCCCTTGTCGAAATAGCGCCGCGAGGCGGCCTCCACGCCATAGGTGCCGGCGCCGAAATAGACGCGGTTCAGATAGAGCGTCAGGATCTCGTCCTTGGAGTATTTCATCTCCAGCCAGATCGCGAGCAGGGCCTCTTCCATCTTGCGCTCGAAGGTGCGTTCGGGCGTCAGGAAGAGGTTCTTGGCGAGCTGCTGCGTGATGGTCGAACCGCCCTGCACCACGCGGCCGGCCTCGACATTGGCGAAGAGCGCGCGGGTGAGGCCCCAGACGTCGAGGCCGAAATGCTCGTAGAAGCGGCGGTCCTCGATCGCCAGCACCGCCCGGGGCAGGTAGGGCGACATCCGGCTCACCGGCACCAGCTCGCCAACGCCCGCGCCGCGCGTCGCGATCACCGCGCCGTTCGCGTCGAGCACGGTGATCGAGGGCGTGCCCTTCACCCCGAAGAGCTGGTCGGTCGGCGGCAGGCCGGCGGCGTAGTAGCCGACCAGCATGGCGAGGGCGAGGACGCCGAGCGCACTGGAGGCGACGAGAAACTTGAAGATGCCCCAGCCGCCGCGGCGCCGGCGGCGTTTCGGCGCGGGCCGGCCCCCGCCCTTGCGGGGCGGCGGGCGGCGGCCTGACGGCCTGGCGCCCTGTCGCCAGGGCGCGTCGCCGCGCGGCGTGCCGTGATGGGACGGACTCATGTGCCGTTTCGCATCCTCAACGGGACGTTCACCCTGCCGTCGTAGCGGGAACGCCGTTAATGCCGCCTGAATCCCCGGATTCCGCGGCGGATTTGCGGCGATACGCCCCGGACCGAGGGATTGGCACGGCCCTTGAAGTCCATCGGGCAAGCCCCGGCGCATCGCAGGCGCCGCCCGGAAGACAAGGACACGAGCCAGATGAAGACGATCCTCGCCGCCGCCGCCCTCAGCCTCGCGCTCGCCGGCAGCGCCGCCGCCGCCGACGCCGAAGGCCGCTACGAGGTGCTCGGCCTCGGCGCCTTCACCTGCGCCGACTACATCGCGGCGCCGCCGGAAGCCGCCGACCTCGTCGGCATCTGGGTGCAGGGCTACGCCACCGCGATGAACCAGCTGCTCAGCGACGTCCGCGACGTCACCGGCGGCCGCAGCGACGCCCAGATCGCGCAGGAGATCTGGCACGTCTGCAAGGCCGATCCCAAGCTGCTGATGGCCGATGCGGCGCGCACCATGATCGTGAAGATGGCCGGGCTCGACACCGGTCCGGCCGCCAAGAAGACGGCCAAGGCCGACGAAGGCCCGGCGCTGCGCCGCTAGAGATTACCTCCAGAGTACCCCACCACCACCACCACCAGTACCAGCACCAACACCAGCACCGGCTCCGCGAGGGCGGCTTGGGACATCCCAGGCCGCCCTCGCGCCGTTCGGCGCGAGGCCGCGCGCAGCGGACTGCGATGATGCGCCATGCTTCCGCCGGAGACGCTTGATGTCTAGGCTGACCGCTTCCGGGGGTGCTGCTTCGTGTCGGACGTTCTCATCAGCTTCGCGCGCGAGGATCGCGCCTGGGTGGAATCGCTGGCCGCGGCGCTGACCAAGGCCGGGTTGTCGGTCACCTGGGATCTGCGCGGCCGCGCCGGGCAAAGCTTCGACGTCCAGAAGGAAGAGGCGCTGGCCGCCGCCCGGGCGGTCGTCGTCGTCTGGTCGGCGGCGGCGCTCGCCTCGCACTGGGTGCGGGCGGAAGCCGGCGACGCGCTGGAGCGCGGCATCCTGGTGCCGGTGCTGAAGGAGCCGGTGGTGCCGCCGCTGCTCTTCCGCCATCTCGCCAGCGCCGACATGACGCGCTGGAACGGCGGCGCGGACGCCGCCTTCGAGGCGCTGGCCGGCGATCTGATGGCGATGACCGGAAGGGCCGATACGCCACGGCCCGCCCCCCCCGCGCCGCCCGGGCCCGCCGACGAGCGCACCGTCTTTCGCGCCCGGGCGCTGTCGCCCGGCGAGGTGATCGGCCATTTCCGCATCGTCGCGCTGCTCGGCGAAGGCGGCAGCGGGGCGATCTACGAGGCGCGCAACATCCATAACGAGGACGAGCGGGTCGCGCTGAAGATCGTGCTGCCCGACATTGCCGACCGCGAGCAGTTCTTCGGCTTTCTCAGGGCCGAGGCGAACGCCGTGCAGCGGGTCAAGCACGACGCGGTGGTCCAGTACCGCACGTTCGGGCGGATCGAGAACAGCGACGAGTTCTTCCTGGTGATCGAATTCGTCGAAGGGCCGACGCTGGGCAAGGTGCTGCGCGACGGCGCGCTGGAGCCCGAGCGGC
>OEIV010000312.1_pt1 | contig 28947 bp, 23 predicted proteins | sample 1539231 | NCBI WGS metagenome assembly OEIV01 (sample SAMN03794762, study PRJEB22550) | activated sludge metagenome | feature: wastewater treatment plant; material: activated sludge; isolation source: Wastewater treatment plant of a petroleum refinery complex | place: Argentina: Buenos Aires ... | reverse complement strand
CGGTAACCGTAGCCGAAGGCTCGGCTGCTGAAAAAGCAGGCATTAAACCACACGATACGTTACTGAAGTTAAATGGAATACCTCTTGATTCTCCGCAAACACTTCAAAAACTGACAGCAAAGCACAAGGGCCAGAAAGTCGACATTTTGTATACACGCGGTGGAGTCGACAGTACCGCACAGGTCATGCTGCGCTCAGACAATTCAGACGGGCGAGGATACCTAGGTATTGGTCCGGGACAACGAGAGGAGATACGAGCTACGTGGTCGGCACCTATTGTTGGTGTTGGAACAACTATGCAGTTGACGTGGGTATCGCTTGAAGGAACAGCTAAAATAGCATGGGATGCACTAAAAGGCTTCGTGGGGTCATTGAGTTTTGACCAAAAGGCACGCGAGGACGGTAATCGAGAACTAGGAACAGTCAGTGAAAGCGTGGCTGGACCTGTTGGTATACTGGGTGTAATATTTCCCCAGGCACAACAAGCAGGGCTAAAACAGTTAACATTTTTAACGGCAATTATATCGCTAAGCCTCGCAGTCATGAACGCACTACCTATCCCTGCACTAGATGGTGGACGATGGTGGACTATGACAATATTTAAACTATTAAGAAAACCTTTGACAAAAGAACGCGAAGAGGCAATTCAGACCGTCGGATTCCTTTTTCTCATTGGATTAGTTATTTTGGTAACGTGGGCAGATGTTGGAAAATTCACCCAAAAATAAAAGCACAAAAAATGTGCATGCCAAAAGCAGCGTCATACCGTGGCGCAAGAACTTGCTGGCGACCATAGTCTACCCATCCTGGGTACTGGTATCATTTTTCGTAGCACAGTTTTTGACAGTTGGCTTGCTACTAGCCATAAAACAACTAGGGTTTTCGTTTGAAAATATCAACGAAGCTGTATTTCAGACAATCACAACTGCAATAATATTTGCCTTAAGCCTTGCAATTACAATTTTTGTTCCGCAAAAAGTATTACACACTTCTGTTACCAAAAAACAACTTGGCTTAACGCGGCTTCCTTCGTGGTTTGACCTTTTGGCGGGACCCTTAGCATTTATCCCGTATCTTATTATTGCAGTAATAATATTAGGGGTCGCACAATCGCTATTTCCTAGCTTCGATGCTTCGCAACAGCAAGATGTCGGGTTCCGCAGCCTATATAATGGCTGGGAATATGGCTTGGCTTTTTTGACCCTTGTAGTGATAGCACCGTTAGCTGAAGAGACATTGTTCCGAGGGTATTTGTACGGCATGTTGCGCCCAAGAATAGGTTTGTTTTTGGCTGCAATAGTAACGAGCGCGCTTTTTGGCGTATTGCACGGTCAGTGGAATGTAGGACTGAGTGTTTTTGCACTAAGTTTGGTAATGTGTGGCTTGCGCGAACTTACAGGTAGCATTTGGGCGGGAGTTTTCTTGCATGTGGTAAAAAATTTCATTGCATTCTACGCGTTATTCGTTGCGCCATCTTTGCTATAATAAGAAAATATTATGAGAGAACGTTTTGTGGTTGTTAAGTTTGGCTCCGACTTGGTGGCAAACGAAGATGGTGTTATGCAGGATACGCTGAATATGTATGCAAAGGGATTATCGGCTGAGCGCAAGCTTATTGTAGTTAGTTCCGGTGCGGTTGCTACGGGTCGCCAGCGTTGGCATGAACAGTATGGAAATACAGAAGTGGACCTGCGCATTTTGGCCATGCTTGGTTCAGGAGGTATTACTGCAGCGTGGCAAGAAGCCTTTGCAAAACAAAACCTACTGGCTGGCCAGCTACTTGTAACGCACCACGAAATAGAAGACGGTGAAGAAGGGCAGGAATTCACTGACACGCTGCATGCAAATAGTGTGGCTGGAACAGTGCCGATTGTGAATGAAAATGACGCACTGTCGAATACGGAACTTATGAAATTGGCAACAGGCGGTGACAACGACGGCTTGGCCGCACATATTGCAACAGCAATCGATGCCAGAGAGCTGCGTATCTTTACTAAAAAGGGCGGTATTGTTGATGATATGGGCAATTTTATTACACAAATCGATGAAGATAATTATCAGAATATTGCCACAATGCTTGACGCTAGAACAATCAAGAAGAATGGCAACGGAAGGGGCGGTATGGCAAGCAAGCTGGCTGCAGCGTGGCGGGCGGCCGACACCTGTAGCCGGGTTGTTATAGCAGCCCCAAACGACAAGATGGATGGCGAAAAACAAACAGTTGTGACAAAAAATGGTAAGATGTAAATATGCGAGTTTCACATATTTTTACAAAAACACTAAAAAATATTCCTGCCGATGAAGTGGCAAAGAACGCACAGTTGTTAATTCGAGCCGGCTATGTTTACAAGGAAATGGCAGGAGCCTACGCGTATTTACCGCTTGGATTGCGTGTCGTAGAGAACATAAAGCAAATTGTTCGTGAAGAAATGAACGCAATTCGTAGTAATGAAGTGATTATGACAAGCTTGCAGCGTCGTGAGGTTTGGGAAAAGACAGGTCGCTGGGACGACAAAGTTGTTGACGTATGGTTTAAAACGCGCTTGCAAGATGACACTGAACTAGGCCTGGGCTGGAGTCATGAAGAACCGATTGTAGAGATGATGAAACACTACGTGCAAAGCTACAAAGATCTTCCCGCAAGCTTGTATCAGTTCCAAACCAAAATGCGCAACGAACTACGTGCTAAAAGTGGTATTATGCGCGGCCGCGAATTTGTAATGAAAGACATGTACAGCTTTCATGCAACTGCCGAAGACCTTGATGCTTACTATAACGAATCTATTCAGGCCTACAAGCGTGTGTACGACCGTCTGGGCATAGGCGAGGATACCTATGTAACGTTTGCTAGTGGCGGTGCATTTACCAAGTTTAGCCATGAGTTCCAAACAATATGTGACGCAGGTGAAGACATTATTTATTTACACCGCGAAAAGAATATTGCAGTGAACGAAGAAGTGATCGACGATGCAGTGAAAGAACTAGGTATTTCGCGCGACGAGCTAGAGCGAGTAAAAACGGCCGAAGTAGGTAACATTTTTAACTTTGGTACACAAAAAACCGACGAAATGGGGCTGTACTACACCGACAAAGACGGAAAAGACAAATCGTTGTGGATAGGTAGCTATGGCATAGGCGTAACACGAGTCATGGGGGTGATTGCCGAGAAAATGAGTGACGAAAAAGGGCTGGTGTGGCCAGAGGATATTGCACCGTATACAGTGTACTTGGTAAGTATTGGCGAAGAAGGCAGTCAGAAAGCCGATGAGCTGTATAAAGAGCTAAAAAATAAAGGTGTCGAAGTGCTTTATGATGACCGTGACGAGCGACCGGGTGCAAAATTTGCCGATGCCGAGTTACTGGGCATACCTTATCGTGTAACTGTTAGTGACCGTGGCGTAGAAGCGGGTGAATATGAATACACTACTCGTGCCACCGGCACAACTGTCAAAATGCCTTACGATAAACTAGTAGCGTCTATCAAGGCCAAGTAAACAGTTTATTTTTTTGAAATTAGATTTTTCATTAACAAACTTGCTGAAGGCATTCTATACGCATCGCCCAAGTTGTTATCAAGATCACTTATAACCTTTTCTTTTGTTTTAAGAACAGATAATAACTTATTGTACCTAGATTCCATTCGATTTGTCATTTCTTGCTTATTTTGTTCGCCTACTTTTATGGCTTCTTGTATTACTTTATCTGGGCCGCCAAAAGTTTTTTGCGTTTCAGACACAGCCGTTGATGGCTCGCTCAAAAAGGCGCTTGGTGCACTAGTTACCAATGCGTTGCCGCCGTCTAAGCCTAACAGCTTGTAGGCGTTCAACAAGAAGGGTAAATTGTCTAACGGACGGTTTGTTATAGAGGACAGTAAATCGTGCCCACTAAACACTTCTACATAAATAAATAGTTGCTTTGTATCATAATACGCAGACTTGTCCCCTGAAAGTAGTTCGGCTCGTCGTTCTTCTATATTGCGCCCCACGTCACCTATAATAAAAGGTTGTTGTGTATGAACAAGCTCGTGGATAACCGTGTTTTTTACATTTCCTGTTGTTTGATCTATAAAGTTTTGTGCATAGTTTTGCGTTGCGACAAGATATACGGTGTTATTTAATTTCTGCACCCACATTTTAGGCAATGCACCAAACATATAGTTTACTTTGCTGAAGTTCTTTTGCTGTTCGCTGCCTTGATCAAAATTAGTGACCAGAACCTCATAAGGTTTTAATTTATCCGCCTTTAGAGATTTCTCGGCTTCTTTTTCGACACCCGAGGCTTTTATTTTATCTTTAAATTTTTGCGTTAACTCTTTGTTAGAATTTGCACGTAGAGCTGTCTCTATCTTGCTATTGGCGTCTTTCGGCACAAAGTATTTATCTTCAACATCGTCTGGCACTTTCTTTAGGTAATCTATAAAAACAGAATACATTGCACTTCTGTGACCGGTGTATTGGTCTGGCTTATTAACAAAACTTCTAGCGATTGCTAACGAGGCCAATTTTAAAGATTTATCCGTATCGAACCCGCTATCCAGGGCGAAGTCTTTTGTTAGCTTGTTATAGGCTTCTATGGTCGCACCTTCTTTGTCTTTTGTAAATTCTTTTATACCAGCAGAAAAAGCGTATTCGTAGATTTCATGTAGTGAACTTGCGGCTATATTATTACTTGAATTATCTGCTTCTTTTTTAGTAGTTACCACGCTTTTTGTAGGGGTATTGTTTATACTAGAAAAATGTTTTACTAGGAAAAAAGCTCCAATTAAAAGTAATAAAACAACTAAAGTAACGATGATCTTTTTATTTTTGTAAAGTTTTGGATTTGGCGATGTAGGGTTGCTAGTGACCAAATTACCTGGAGTAGTGGTGTTATCAGGGCGTTGATTGGATGGTAGCTGGTTGTCTTCTTGCATAAGTATACTATACACGAATATCATGCTTAAGCTAAGGTAGGGTGAACTAGCCAAGCCTTCACCGTCTATTTTCCGCAAATTGTCGGGCATAACGTTTATTGACAAGCCCCGTTCGTAGGCATATAATGGTTGGACTGGAAGCTATAATTAACGCAGCTAACAGTAGTTACGGAGTATTTTGAATAGTTACCAAAGTGCCGAATGTACCTAAACGGCGCTTTTTAAAAGACTCTTTTATAGAAAAGTAGGAAGGAGAGAATGATGAAAAAAATGTATCAACTAACAGCTGAAGGCAAAAAAGAGCTTGAACTAGAGTTTGAGCAGCTAAAAAGTAGGCGTGGCGAGATTGCTGAAAAAATATCCGATGCCCGCGACTACGGCGATCTAAGCGAGAATGCTGAATACGATGCTGCTCGTGAAGAGCAGGGCTTGGTAGAAAGCCGTATTGCTGAAATCGAAGATATCTTGCAGAATGCTGAAATTATTAAAGCCAGCAAGGCTTCTAGTGTGGGTCTTGGTAGCAAAGTAGAGCTAAAAAACGGTAACAAAACCGTCCACTACCACATAGTAGGACCGGTAGAGGCAAATCCAATTGAGGGTAGAATATCTAACGAATCACCTATTGGGCTTGCGCTTATGGGCAAGAAAGTTGGCGACACTGTAAGTGTTAACACGCCAAAGGGCGAGATTCGTTACGAAATTGTAGCCATCTAAGTAGAATTACGTCCATTACGTAGTCTAGGTAGTCTACGGAATCACCCTTAGTCTACGGATTCGTCCCTGAAAACCCAATTAAATTCTGGTCCAATATGTACCGCATCGTTGGTGTTATTCTTAGACAATCCTTTCCTGACAGGCGTAGAGATGTCACGCCTGTGTTGATCTTGCACCTCTTTGTAAGCGTCTCGAAACGGTATATTATGGTGACTCGCATTTTCGAGTGCTTCGGTTAAATTTGGGCGAGCAAGCCCAGAAATATCATTTTCTTCGGCTATACGCAGGGCTTCCTCTAGAAGCTCGGGTTGTCCGGTATCATCACTTGCGCGTCCTAGTGCAGATAATGTTTGCTCTGTGTGAATATCGCGTGGCATTATATCTAGTAGCGTTTGTGCAGTTTCTGAAATACTTTTAACAACTTGCATGGGCAGCTCGTTAGGCGCTTTCATGCCCTCTGGTCGAGCTGTAGCATCAGTAAGCATAACTAGGCGGCGGTCAATTTCTTCTATCGGCAGATTTTTTGCTTCCCGAATTTGCTTAGCGTATTCAGGTGGAATAGCAGTAGCGCGTTGAATCACTACGGCAGCTGCTTTTTCAGCTGTCTTCAACGGAGGTCTTTCACTATTTAATGATAATGTTTCTGTTGAAGTTGTTGCCATGTGCTTTTTACCGTAATTTTTTATTTTACATAGTAATACAAGTATTAAATCACAACATGTTTATAAATGCAAGCATTTTTTGAAAAAACTTTTCCGCCGAACTTTACAGAGGTATGATATACTAAAATAAACTATGGCTACACTACAATATTATCGTGACGAGAGATTACGAAAACTAGAACAACTAAAAGAGCTGGGAGTAGATCCATTTCCAGCCGAAAGCAAGCGTACGCATACGTGTTTTGAAGTATTAGACAAATACGACGACCTAGCGGGGCAGGAGGTTTCGGTAGTAGGGCGGATCGTTAGTATTCGTAGCTTTGGAAAACTGGCTTTTATAAAACTTCGCGACGCCAGTGGCGATGTGCAACTATATTTGCAAAAAGACAGTGTGGCCGAACTCGACGCCCCACTTGGTATTTTGGGTATGAAGCAGCTAAAGCTCCTGGACACAGGCGACTTCGTGCAAGCCACAGGCACCATGGAAACAACTCAAACAGGCGAAAAATCAGTAGGTGTGCACAAGCTACGGCTACTTTCGAAAGCGCTAAGGCCAATGCCCGAACAGCTAACTAGTAAAGAGGAGCGTTTTCGCCGTCGCTATATAGACATGAACGTTAACCCCGAGGTTCGTGAGCGTTTTCGCCGTCGCAGTCTATTTTGGCAATCTACCCGCGACTATTTAAACGAAAATGGTTTTACAGAAATCAATACGCCAGTGCTAGAGCACACCACAGGTGGCGGCGACGCTAACCCGTTTGTTACACACATGGACGCGCTCGACGACCAACAATTTTATTTGCGTATTTCGCAGGAACTACCATTAAAGCGCTTAGTGGGTGCAGGTTTTGAAAAAGTCTACGATCTTGGCCCGCGTTTTCGCAACGAAAACTACAGTGACGAACATCTACCCGAACATATTGCCATGGAATGGTATGCGGCCTACTGGAACTGGCAAGATGGCATGAAGTTTATGGAAAACATGTATCGTTACGTACTAGAAAAAACTTTTGGCACATTGCAGTTCAAGCTGGGCAAATTCGACGTAGATATGAGCAAGCCTTGGGAAGTGTGGGATTATGCCGAAACGATTGCAAAACACTACGACATAGATATATTTAATTGCACCATAGAACAAGTGGCCGAAAAGTTAAAAGAAAACGGCCTAGAAGTTGAAAAAACCGATAGCATTCCACGTGGTATCGACAAGTTATGGAAAAATATTCGCAAAAATGTGGCAGGACCGGTATGGTTGGTTAATACACCAAAATTTATATCGCCACTTGCAAAAACGAATCCCAAAGACGAACAGACGGTAGAGCGTTTTCAGTCGGTGATTGCCGGTAGCGAGCTCGGCAACGGCTTTGGCGAACTAAACGACCCAATAGACCAGCTGAATCGGTTTGTGCAGCAGCAAAAAATGCGCGATGCGGGTGACGAAGAGGCAATGATGCTTGATATAGATTACGTAGAAATGTTGGAATATGGCATGCCGCCAGCCTGTGGCTGGGGATACAGCGAGCGTGTATTTTGGATTTTTGAAGGTGTAACGGCACGCGAAGGTGTACCGTTCCCGCAGCTAAAAAGTGAAATAGACGAAACCACTAAAGCAATCTATCCAAACATAAGGCTGTAGCGTATGGGGCAGTCAGCTATCTATGACTATATAGAAAAAATCGCCAAGGAATTCCAGACAGGCCACGCCACCGAACATTCGTATCGGCCAGCGCTAAAAGACCTAATGGCAAGTTTCGACAAAGTAAAAGCCGTTAACGAGCCAAAGCATAGCGAGCATGGTGCGCCCGATTTTGTGTTTTTAAGCGATAACAATAACGATTTGATTTTAGGCTACGCCGAAGCCAAAGACATCACCATCTCGCTCGACCGCACCGAAAAGTCCGAGCAGATGAAACGCTACGCTGGCTATGCCAATCTGTATCTCACCGACTATCTAGAATTCCGCTTTTTCAAAAACGGCGAAAAATACGAAACCATCAGCCTAGGGCATATCAAAGACGGCAAACTTTACAAAACGCCCGAAAACGCCGAGCGCCTAATGCGCGAGCTAGAGGCATTTTTGCAGCAAACACCAGAGAGCATCCGCAGCGGCAAGCGCCTAGCGCAGATCATGGGTGGCAAAGCCCGTCGTATTCGCGACAATGTGGTGCTATATCTAGGCGACGACACCGCCACTAGCCAAGAACTCATCAAGATGTACCAGATGATGCAGAAAATGCTCGTCCACGACCTGTCGGAGGAAAAATTCGCCGATATGTACGCCCAGACGCTCGTGTATGGGCTATTTGTGGCGCGCTATGGCGACAGTACGCCCGAGAGCTTCACCCGTAGTGAAGCCCGCGACCTCGTGCCAGCTAGCAATCCGTTCTTGCGCCACTTCTTCGACCATATCGTGGGGCCAAATTTCGACACGCGCCTGGGCTATATCGTCGACGAACTGTGTGAGATATTTAGCGTGTCCGACGTGCGCGAGATCGTGCACAAACACCTGCGTATCGCCGACGAAACTACCGACGCCAAAGACCCGATAATCCACTTCTACGAAGATTTCTTGCAAGAATACGACCCAGCCGAGCGCAAAAAAATGGGCGCTTACTACACGCCCACACCAGTGGTCAAATACATCGTCCGCCAGGTCGACCGCATCTTGCGTGAAGATTTTGGTATAGCCAAAGGACTCGCTAGTAGTGAAACGATAACTCAAACCGTTGACACTCAGCCATGGCGCAAAAAAGGCGAGCGCAAAGACCGCACCACGCGCGACATCACCCTGCCGCGCGTCCAGGTACTCGACCCAGCCGTCGGCACCGCCACGTTCCTAAACGAAACTATCAAGTTTGTGCACAAAGAGTTTGCGGGGCAAGAAGGGATGTGGCCTAGCTATGTCAACGACAACTTGCTCAAGCGCTTGCACGGGTTCGAGCTGATGATGGCGCCCTATACCATCGCCCACCTCAAACTCGGCATGACGCTGCGCGAGACTGGTGTTGATAGCCTAAGCGAGCGCCTAGGCGTCTACCTGACGAATACTCTGGAGGAAGGCGTGCCGCAGCAGCCCGACCTATTTAGCTTTGGCCTGGCCGAAGCTGTCAGCGAAGAAAGCCGCCTAGCCGCCGAGATCAAAAGCGAAAAGCCCGTCATGGTGGTGATGGGTAATCCGCCGTATAGCGTCAGTAGTAACAACAAGAGCAAATACATTGAAAACCTCGTCGCCGACTACAAAAAAGATTTGAACGAACGCAACATCCAACCACTCAGCGACGATTACATCAAGTTTATCCGCTTTGCCGAGGAAATGATTGCCAAAAACGGCAGCGGCGTCGTAGCCATGATTACCAACAACAGCTACATCGACGGCTTGATTCACCGCCAAATGCGCAAGCACTTGCTACAGACTTTTGACAAGATTTACGTGCTAGACCTCCACGGCAACAGCAAGAAACAAGAAGTCGCACCAGATGGTAGCAAAGACGTCAATGTGTTTGATATCATGCAAGGCGTCGGTATAATCCTGGGTGTCAAAACTGGCGAAAACAAGAGTGAATTGGCAGAAGTTTATCATGCCGAGCTGTATGGAGCTCGTCAAACCAAGTTCGAAGACTTAAACGATGACATGCCTAAGTTCGAAAAAATAGATATTATCGCACCAGGCTATTATTTCCTACAAAAAGACACCAAAACTCAAGCAGAATATTCAAAGTTCGTAAGTGTACGTGAGCTTATGCCGTTTGGCGATGCGGGAGTCAAGACGCATCGTGATAAATTTGCTGTTGCCGAAACAGAAAATGAGTTAATAGCCAGACTAGAAAGATTTAGAAGTGGTGATGAAAAGGTTGCAGAAGAATTCGGCTTGAAAGATACACGTGATTTCAATATGGATACAGCTAGGCAAGCATTGGGTAAAGTTGACGACTTGAGTACAATCATTAGCTCGATTTCTTATCGTCCTTTTGATAATCGTGTTTTCGCAAATTTCGACGCCGTGGCCGATTGGCCACGGCGTCGAACCATGTCTCAATTATTAGATTATAATAATTTGGGATTGTCAATCTGTCGTCAACAAAGTACATTTGATTTCCAGCATACAATCATGACAGACCGAGCAATCGATATGTGTTTCGTATCGCTACAGACAAAAGAAACAGGCTATGTCTTCCCACTGTATCTTTATCACCCAGACGACACCCGCACCACCAACTTCGCACCCGCCGAACTGTCAGCTCTCACACGCCAGCTGACTGGCGAGCCGTCGCCAGAGGACGTGCTAGATTATATCTACGCTGTGCTGCATTCGCCGTCGTACCGCGCCAAGTACAGAGAGTTCCTCAAGATCGATTTCCCACGCGTGCCAGCACCCACGCAGGCAGAGTTTGACCGCCTAGTGCCACTCGGCCGCCAGCTGCGCCAGCTCCACCTCATGAAGTCCCCAGTTGTAGACGATTTCATCACCACCTACCCAGTAGCAGGCGACAATGTGGTCGAAAAACCACGTTTCGTACCAGACACCACATCTAGCGTAGACGCTACATCTGGTGGCAGCGACGCTACATCTAGCGTGTCTGGGCGCGTCTACATCAACGACACCCAATACTTCGGCAGCGTGCCACAGCTGGCATGGGATTTCTACATCGGCGGCTACCAACCAGCGCAGAAATGGCTCAAAGACCGCCGCGGCCGCACCCTCACCATGCAAGACATCGCCCACTACCAACGCATCATCCGCATCCTCTGCGAAACCGACAAAATCATGGCCGATATCGGATAAACAAAAAAACCGTAATTTATCAGCAAAAATCCAGCCACGTTAGCTACACTAACTACATTTATGGTAATAATAAGGAGACGATATGAGTAAAAAAGATGTTCACGCAAAAGAAGCGCCAACTACGCACGATGCGACAAAGAACTACAAAATAGTGATAGGTATTTTGGCGCTACTACTGGCTTTTATGTTTGTTTGGGCGGTAGTGGCAACCGCAAAAGCATACGACAGCAGCAAAGAACTGCACCGCAGCAAACAAGCTATGAGCAGCCGTATGCATAATTTGGAAAAAAATAAACGATATTCAATGCGCGACCGTATGTTTACGGGTGGTGCGTTTATGGGTGGTGAAAATAGCAATACGCGTGTAACAGGAACAGTAGCAGCTGTTAACGATACGTCGCTAACCGTGGCAGGTAACGGCACCAAAAAAGTAGTAACACTAAACGGTGCTACGAAATACCTAAATGACACAAAGCCAAAAGTAAATGATTCGATACTTGCTATTGGTTCAACATCTGGCGAGACATTTACAGCTAGTTCTGTGCGTGTAACAAATACAAATAGATAATTTGTACACATCGCAATAACACATAGTGCGTTATACTAGAAAAAGTGGATATTTTACACGCAGTTATTTTGGGGATTGTAGAAGGGGTAACCGAATATCTTCCTGTTTCAAGTACGGGCCACTTGACTGTTGTCGAAAAACTACTTGGGTACAAGCTAGACGACCCAGGAATAACGGCATTTACGGCTATTGTACAGATTGGTGCAATAGCGGCAGCACTGTTGTATTTTAGAAAAGATATATTTCGGGTAGCATTGGCTTGGTTGGCAGGGCTGTTTGACAAAACCAAACGTACTCGCGACTACTGGTTTGGCTGGGCAATCATTGCTGGTTCTATGCCAATTGCTGTTGTGGGGTTGCTAGGAAAAGATATTATAGAAACGAGTCTGCGAAGCCTGTGGTGGGTTGTTGCAGGGTTGGTTGTGTGGAGTGTAGTTATGTGGTGGGCGGACAAATATTCGGCAAAATTACAAAAAAGCCACCGTCGTGGCGAAGACAAGGTAACTATAAAAGACACAGTTATTATTGGTGCAGTGCAGTGTATAGCGCTAATACCCGGTGTATCGCGTAGCGGGGCAACAATATCTGCAGGTCTTTTGCGCAATATCGACCGCGTAGCTGCTACCCGACTAAGCTTTTTTCTTGGTATTCCTGCTCTTGTGGCAGCAGGTGGTTTGCAGGCGGTAAGCCATGCAAAAAACATTGATGCAACCGTAGGCTGGACGCCAACTATTGTGGGAATCGTAGTGTCGTTTTTGGTTGGTTATGTGTCGATAGCATGGCTGCTAAAATATGTTGCACGGCATGATTTTGGTTGGTTTATTAGCTATCGTTTAGCGCTAGCGGGTGTAATAGCAGCATTAATATTAACAGGCACAATAGGGGCGGTATAGATGATTGAACTAAAAAATGTATCAAAAACGTACGGTAACAGCAAGCACGAGTTTACTGCGCTAGATAACGTGTCGCTGACGCTTGTAAAAGGCGAAAGTGTGGCGATTGTTGGCAAAAGTGGCAGTGGTAAAAGTACACTAATGCATGTGATGAGCGGGCTAGACAGTGTAAGTAGTGGTGAAGTGATGATTGATGGCGAAGCCTTGCATAACATGAAAGAAAAACAAGTTGACGATTTCAGGGCCACTAAAATGGGTTTTATATTTCAGTCGTTTTTTGTGCAAGCAAATGAAACTTGTTACGATAACGTGGCGTTACCACTAGAGATTGCTCGTGTTTCTAGCAGCAAACGAAAAAGATTGGTAGAGGCTGCCCTGAAGCAGGTAGAGCTTACCGACAAGCTGTATCAAAAAGCCAAGAATCTTTCTGGCGGACAAAAGCAGCGCCTTGCTATTGCTCGTGCAATTGTCAACAAGCCAAAATTGCTATTTGCCGACGAACCAACAGGTAATTTAGACAGTAAAACGGGCGATGTTATAGAAGATTTGCTATTTGGGCTAAACAAAAAGCTTGGCTGTACTTTGGTGATTGTAACGCATGATGAAGATTTGGCCGCAAAATGTGATCGGCAAATATATATAAAAGATGGCAAAATAACTAAACCAGTGAAAGGGTCTAAAAAATGAACTACATCGATTCTTTCCGACGTGCGGGGCGAAGCTTGCGCAATGCAAAGGGGCGCACGATTTTAACAAGCCTTGCTATTGCTGTAGGGGCCTTTACTCTAACAGCGGCGTTAGCGGCTGGCACCGGTGCACGGCAATATGCCGACAAACTGATAAAAAACAACGTAAATCCACAGTCGATTTTTGTAGCCAAAGACCCAAGTATGCTAGGCGAAGGGGGCAGCAGTTTAACGCAGGGACTAAAAGAATATAGCGAAGGAGCTTCGTCTTTTGGTGGCATGCTTTATAAAACACTTTCTACAAAAGACCTTGAATTGATCAAAAAAACTCCAGGGGTAGACAGGGTAGATATAATGTATATGGTTGACCCTAAATATGTAATATTTGAAGGATTCGATAAAAAGTATACTTCGCACGTAACGGCTTATGACCCTAGTGTGCGTGCCGAACAAGCGGCGGGTAATATACCAAAGTTGGGCGACCAATTGGCTGAGAATGAAGTGATTATTCCCGAGTCGTATGCAGAGATACTAAAAAAGAAACCAAATGAATTGGTAGGCAAAAAGATTACACTGCATATCCAAAAATCGCTGACACCACCTTCGCAAGAAGAAATGCAGCAGGCATTTATGAGTGGCGGTACAAAAGCGATAGAAAAGCTTGTAGCAGCTGAATCTCGTGATGAAACGTTTATAATTCGTGGGGTTAGCGCCAAGTCTAGTACATCTTTTTCGGCTAGTGCAGCGATTTTTGTGTCTGATGAGGCGGCAAAGCGCATGTCTGATTATATGACTGCAGGGACAGAAAACTACCAAAAGTATTTGGGTGCCACTGTACAGGTAAAAAATGGTACCGACCCCGAAACTGTAAAGGCAGCACTAAAAACAACATACGATAAAGCAGGTGAAAAAGAGCATATTACCGCAAAAACTGCCAAAGATTTGCAAAATTTCTTATTTACAATTGTGAACATTATTCAAAGTATTGTAATGGTATTTGGTGTATTGGCTTTGATAGCAAGTGTTTTTGGCATTATTAATACGCAGTATATTAGTGTTCTTGAACGAACGCGTGAAATTGGGCTTATGAAGGCGCTAGGTATGCGTGGTCGGCATGTAAAAAGGTTGTTCCAGCTAGAGGCTGCCTGGATTGGGCTTATTGGTGGTGCTGCTGGGGCGGCTTTGGCATGGGTAATTGGTATGGCATTAAACCCGTGGATATCAAAGCAGATGTCAATAGGTGAAAATCGGATTTTAGTGTTTGAATTTTGGCCAATTGTGGCGCTTCTTTTTGCGCTAGTGCTTGTTGCTATGGTTGCAGGATGGTTCCCCGCACGAAAAGCAGCCAAACTCGACCCAATTGAAGCCTTGCGTACAGAGTAAATAGTTTTAGGAATTATTCAGCTTTTTCACAGAAAGCACTGCTACAATTTTTAAGGAGTATAAGTTACAACGGGAAGAGAGTTGTAACTGGGAAAGATTATAGTTAAAAAACATACAGAAGAAGTATTTAGCGCGAAGTCTAGTACTGAAAGCAGTAACCAAAACAGAACTGTTACTAATTGTCAGCGGGGCAGTACTAGGCGCCAAACAAGACTTATTGTAAAAGAATCTGGACTTACTATATACTGATAGATATGTTAGATATCCGCTATATTCGAGAAAATCCTGAAAAAGTACAAACTGCTGCCAAAGAAAAAGGCTATTCGGTAAGTATATCGGATTTCTTCCAGGTTGATGATGAGCGACGAAAAGTACAGCAGAATGTTGACGAAATACGTGGTCAAAAAAATCGTTTAAGCGATCAAATGAAGGGCGGAAAGCCATCACCAGAACTTATTGATCAGGCGACGGCACTTAAGAATTCGTTAGCAGAACAAGAAGCGCAACTAAAAGATCTAAATAGTCGTCATGGAATACTGCTGAACAAAATCCCAAATATCATGCTAGATGATGTACCGCTTGGCGGCGAAGAAGATTCAGTTGAGATAGAGAAAGTTGGTGAACAAAAAACTGGTGCAGTTGATCATTTAGATTTTGCTTTGAAGCGCGACTGGGTAGATTTTGAACGCGGCGCCAAGGTTGCAGGATCGAAGTTTTACTATCTTAAAGGGGATTTGGCATTACTTGAAAATGCTATCACGCAGTTTGCTATAAATTTTGTAACCAAAAAAGGCTTTACCTATATGACAGTGCCGCAAATGGTGAATACGCGTATTGCTGAAGGTGCTGGATTTGCACCGCGTAGCGACAAAGAGAGCAATGAATACTTCATCGAAGGTGAAGACCTGACGATGATTGGCACAGCCGAGGCACCGCTAACCGGATACCATGCCGATGAAATCATCGATGAAAAGAACTTGCCATTGCTATACGCCGGCTACAGCCCGTGTTATCGCAAAGAAGCAGGAACGTACGGCAAGCACACGCGTGGATTGTTTCGGGTTCACCAATTCAATAAGCTAGAGATGTACGTATTTTGTTTGCCGGAAAAATCATACGAGATGCACGAGCGAATTTTGGCAATTGAAAAAGAGCTACTGCAAGCCATGGGTATTAGCTATCGCGTTATCAATATTGCGGCAGGGGATCTAGGTGCGCCGGCTGCTAAAAAATACGATATAGAATATTGGTCGCCAGTTGACGAGACTTTTCGAGAGCTAACCAGCTGCAGCAACTGCACTGACTACCAGGCACGTAATTTGAATATTCGAGTACGTCGCAAAGACGGTACTGTTGAACCTGTACATACACTTAATGGCACGGCGGTGAGTTTGGCCCGTTCATTAATTACCATTATTGAAAATTTTCAAAACAAAGACGACACACTAACTGTACCTGAAGTTCTTCGCCCCTACATGGAAGGCCGAGAGTATATTTAACAGACAGCGCACGTAGGTTTTGCTACCGGTTGTTGCACAGTGCTGCTCCGTGCATATTTGGGCAAAATATAGTATACTAAAAGTACAAGGTCCTAACCAAAAAGGAGGGATAGAATGATCCAATCTATAACCATTACAGGTATCAAATATGATGTAGATGAGACTACACAAAAATATATTATGAAAAAGATTGGTCGACTCGATAGATTTCTGCCACGTCATGCCCGAAAGAGTGCATCGGTAGAGGTAAAACTACGCGAAGTGAACCGCAAAAATGGTAACAAGTACGAAGCTGAAGTGTTGCTTAATGTTCCTGAAAAACAGATTACGGCAAAAGATTCCACGGTGAATATTTTGGCAGCTATAGATATCGTAGAAGCAAAGTTGGCAGCGCAGCTAAAGAAGTACAAGCAAACGCATATTGGTCATCTAGGGAAAACTCGCACCATCCTGAGCCGTTTTAAGCGAAGTTACGCTCGTGAGCAGTAAGTTCTATGGGTTAATTTTAGATTTCTTATAAGTTTGCCAGTAAAACATTATCTCGTATCTTTATTATTGTTACAAAACAGCGTATACTAGAAGGAGTTTTTGACAGCATTAGCGCACGAGCATGAGGGAGTATAACAACGTGGCAATTAGTAAGCAAAAAGTCCTAACAAAAGTATTTGGTGACCCACAAAAAAAGATATTACGCAAGCTAGAAAAGCGAATAGTGGGCATAAACGTACTTGAAAAAAAGTACAAAAAAATGACCAAAACAGAACTGAAGAAGCAAACTGAAGTTCTAAAAAAACGCCTTACGAAAAAAGGTACAAAACTAGACGATATCTTGCCGGATGCGTTCGCTCTGGTTCGCGAAGCAAGCGACCGCGTGTTGGGTATGCGGCACTTTGACGTACAGCTTATTGGTGGTATGGCCTTGCACGACGGTAACGTCGCCGAAATGAAAACAGGTGAAGGTAAAACGCTGGTGGCAACCGCGCCAGTATATTTGAACGCATTGACCGAAAAAGGCGTTCACGTAGTTACCGTCAACGACTATTTGGCGCAGCGTGACGCGGGCTGGAATGGTGAGCTGTATCACTTTCTAGGAATGAGCACCGGTGTAATAATCAACGAAGATAGTTTTTTGTACGACCCAAAATACAACAACGAAAACCATGACGACGAACGTATGCGCAAGCTTCGTCCGTGCACACGTAAAGAGGCGTATGCAGCAGATATTACTTACGGTACTAACAACGAGTTTGGGTTTGACTACTTGCGTGACAACATGGTCGACGACGAAGATTTATTGCGTCAACGTGAACTAAACTTTGCGATTGTCGACGAGGTTGACTCTATCTTGATAGACGAAGCGCGAACACCGCTAATTATTAGTGCACCGGCAGCAGAAAACCCCGAAAGTTATTATCAGTTTGCAAAGGTTGCTGCAAAACTTGTAGAAACCGACTATATTTTAGACGAAAAACGGCGCAGTGTAGCGCTAACCGACGAGGGTGTAGATAGAGTCGAAAAAATGTTAGGTATAAAGAACTTATACACACCAGATAATATTCGAACAGTGTATCATATGGACCAAGCTTTGCGTGCGCAAACGATTTTTAAAAGAGATAAAGACTATGTAGTAACGCGTGACGGCGAAGTTATCATTGTTGACGAACACACTGGTCGTTTAATGCAAGGTCGCCGTTATAACGAAGGTCTGCATCAAGCGATCGAGGCTAAAGAGAAGGTACCAGTATTGCAAGAAAGCATGACGCTCGCAACTGTGTCGTTTCAGAACTATTTCCGATTGTATAACAAGCTAAGTGGTATGACCGGTACGGCGTTTACTGAAGCTGAAGAATTCCAGCAAATTTATAGTTTAGATGTGGTGCAGATTCCACCTAACAGGCCAGTTATTCGTGTCGACAAGCAAGACCTTATTTTTAAAACCGAAAAAGGTAAACTGAAAGCGGTTGCAGATGTCATCAAGGAGCATCACGAGGCGGGCAGGCCTGTACTAGTAGGTAGTGCGAGTATTTCTAAGAATGAGCTGATTGCCACGTGGCTAGACAAAGAAAACATTAAATATGAAATTTTGAACGCAAAGAATAATGAGCGCGAAGCGGCTATTATCGAAAAAGCAGGTGAAAAAGGCGCCATTACGCTGGCAACAAATATAGCTGGCCGTGGTACCGACATTAAGCTTGGAAAAGGGGTTAAAGAATTAGGCGGTTTGGTAGTTATTGGTTCGGAGCGACACGAATCACGTCGTATCGATAACCAGCTACGTGGTCGTGGTGGACGTCAGGGCGATCCTGGAGAAACACAGTTTTTTGTAAGTACGGAAGACGATTTGATGCGTATTTTTCAGGGTGAACGTATTGCTGGGTTAATGGACCGACTAGGCGTCGATGAAGATACACCGATCCAGAACAAGGCGGTTAGCAAGACTCTAGAAGCGGCACAAAAGCGAGTCGAAGGGTTTAACTTTGATACGCGTAAAAATGTTGTTCAGTACGACAACGTGATAAATCGTCATCGAAAAGTTGTGTATTCAATGCGTCGTCGTATTTTAGAAGGCAAAAACATTCAGTCGGAAATAGAGCGATTGATAAAAGAAAAGGTAAAAGACCTAACACCTGTACCTGCAAAAAATAACCCTAAATTTGCCGAAGAGTTCCAGGCAGTTTTCCCGCTAACCGACAAGCAAATTGCATCAATTGGCGAGGAAAAGAAAGACAGTACACGTACTGAAAAAGCTGAAAAAGCAGTTGCTAAGCTGTATGCAAGCAAAGAAACGGAAATCGGCGAGGAATCTCTTCGAAAGGTTGAACGCGACGTATACCTACAGGTTTTAGATACATTGTGGATGCAACATCTCGAAAATATGCAGCATCTTCGTGATGGTATTCATTGGCGTAGCGTTGGGCAGCGCGACCCACTAGTGGAATACCGTCAAGAGTCGCAAAAATTGTTCGATGGCTTGCAGGCAACTTTGCGCGACGAAGTGTTGCTGGTAATCATGCACGTACACAAACACGATGCAATCACTAGCGAAGACGAAGACCACGAAACTGAGCTAACTCGATTGGCTGAAAAAGCAGTTGAAACAGGTGTGAACGAGCTAGGAAGCGGCGAGGCAAATCGCGACGATGACTTTAAGGTCGCTCGCAGCTCATCGGCGACCGAGCAAAACCGGATAAAGAACGAAGCACGTAAAAAGAAGAAAGCTCAACGCCAAAATCGCAAAAAAGGTCGCCGCTAAATGAACCACACAGTTGAAGAAGTGCGCCTGAAAAATGGTTCACGAGGACTTTTAATTGATGTACCTGGTGCAACGGTCATGAGTTTTCAGTTTCAGTTTCGGGCAGGTAATCGCTATGTCCGCGATAAAGATGTGTACGAGGCGGCGCATATTATGGAACATATGGCGTTCGGTGCCAACGCAAGATTTAAGAGCGAGCACGAATACGAGGCAGAGTTTACAAAAAATGGTGCGTATCATAATGCCTACACTAGTGATCTTGGTATGGTATATATTGCCGATTGCGCAGATTTTGAATGGGAGCGAATATTGGGATTGCAGGAAGTCGCAATTTGCCAGCCAAGGTTCAACGAAGCCACACTAGAAGCCGAAAAAGGAAATGTTAAAAGCGAGCTGACAGGGTATTTAAACAATCACAATCGCGTTTTATGGCCAAAAATTCAGCAGCTTTTGGGCGAGGATGTGTATACATATTGGCAGCGCCTACAAACAATTCCTACTGTAACTATTGCCGACATTAAAGACCATTACAAGCGTACACATACTGCCGAAAACATGAGGTTTGTAATTGCCGGCCAGCTACATGGCCGAAAAAGTGAAATAGTTCGTCAGCTAGAAGGCTGGTCGCTAAACAGCGGAGAGCGTTTTAGTGTGCCAAGGGATGCACTGAAAAGTGGTAACCCAACATTGATACGGCGCAAAGAAGCCAGCAACCTAACTTTTGGTCTAAGCCTCGTTGTGCCACGTGAACTAAGTTACGAAGAGTCAGATGCCATGGGTGCACTCGACCACATTTTGACAGGAACAATGCATTCACGTATTTACGGGTCAGCTCGTGCGAAAGGCTTGGCTTATGGGGTGTTTAGCGATACAAATGCAGGTTTGCATAATTCTTCGTGGGACTTTGGTGGCGAAGTGAACCACGATACGGCGAGCGAGCTTTTCGATATTATTGTGCGAGAGATGAGAAGTGTTCTTGATGGCAATATTACTGAAAAAGAACTTGAGACGGCAAAAAGCTATGCTTTGGGACGTCATCAGATGGGCGCGCAAACAGTGGGCCAAATCAGCAATTTTTATACAAATCGCTATTTTACCGACGGCGTGGTTCACGATTACGAGAAAATACCCGACCTGATTCGCGCAGTTAGTCGAGATTTGATGGTGGCTACTGCTAATAGTTTTGTAGCACATGGAACCTGGGCCTTTGCTGGGGTTAGTAGTGAAGAAAAGGATGAAATTGTAGGGCTTGGTGCAAAGCTCGATACATTGTTTCAGCCATCGTAAAGGAGTGTTTTGCCATGAAGATTGCAATTGTAGGTTACGGGGTAGAAGGTAAGGCAAGCTATGACTACTGGAACACTACCGAAAACGAACTAACGATTATTGATGAGCGCGACGCGATTGATGCACCAGAAGGTACAAGGAAAGTTCTAGGTGCTGATGCATTTTTATCATTAGATGGTTTTGATTTAGTTGTTCGCAGTCCAGGTATCGACCCACGCAAGCTCCCGTATGGCAACAGGCTTTGGAGTGCTACAAATGAATTTTTTGCAAAATGTCCCGCTCCGATTATTGGTGTAACTGGCACTAAAGGCAAGGGGACGACGTGCTCACTTATTACTTCAATTTTGCGCGCTGCGGGCCGCACGGTACATCTGGTGGGAAATATTGGTACGCCAGCGCTTCAGGAGCTACCAAAGATTCGTCCCGATGATATTGTGGTTTTTGAATTAAGCAGTTTTCAGCTATGGGACCTTAAAAGATCGCCACATGTTGCAGTTGTGCTAATGATCGAACCAGACCATATGAATGTACACAAAGATATGGATGATTATGTGGCGGCAAAGAGTAATATTGCGACTAATCAAACTGTGGATGACACTATAATATTTAATCGCAACAATCAGCTTTCAAAGCAGATTGCAGCAGCGTCCAAAGGCAAGAAGGTTGAGTATCCGTTTGCGATTGATGAGTTTACCGCTAGTATTAAACTACCTGGAGCGCATAATCAAGAAAATGCCGCCGCAGCAATTGCCGCAGTGCGTGGATTCGGCGTAGGCGATGATGCAATTCGACAAGGATTATCTGCATTTGAAGGCTTGCCGCATCGGTTAGAAAAAGTGCGCGAACTAGACGGTGTTACGTTTTATAACGATAGCTTTTCATCGGCGCCATCGGCAACGGTCGCAGCGGTTAAATCATTTACACAACCTGAAATTATTATTGTAGGTGGCACCGACAAGGGTGCAGACTTTTCAGAACTTCATACCGCACTACAGGAAGCGACAAATGTTAAAATGGTGATTCTTATTGGTGAAATTCGTCATAAACTAGCAGATATTTTGCACGACATTAACTACGAAATATCAGACGTGCGCACCATGGCCGAGGTTGTTAGTGTTGCCAGGTCGTATGCTGCTAGTGGCGACGTGGTTATCTTGAGCCCAGCCTGCGCCAGCTTTGATATGTTCAAAAGCTTTTATGATCGAGGAGACCAATTTCGTGAAGTTGTAAAATCGCTATGAGCCGATTTATCTTTGATGGTTATGAGTTTGACGTAGCGACGAATACAGCTGTTTTTAAGTATCGATTCCCAGATAAAGATTTACCTTTTACAGAGACTGTTGTGTTTAAATCTGGCGACGTGCCGTATAGCCAAGAAGCTTTAGTAAGAGCGCTCGATTTGGCGCACATACTTACGGGCGTATCTTACTACAAGGCATTTCCAACTAACGAGGTAGAATTTACCAGTGGTGGTGTCGACAGCTGGCAAGCTGATTTTTTCAACAAAGTCTACCAGGAAGGTCTGAGCCAGTACGCTTACGAGAATGAACTAACAAGAGATGATTTGACTAAATTTGTAGCTAGTATGGAGACATCGCCACTGCCTGCGGCAGCCTATAGTGGTCGTGGTACTGTGTCTATGCAAAGTGGCGGTAAAGACTCACTATTGGTGGCGGCACTGCTAGATAAAAGCAACACCGACTACACACCATTTTATATTAGTTCATCAAATGGCTATCCGGCGATATTAGATAGCCTGAAGGAACCTTTGGTGTTGGCCCAGCGCGAACTAGACAGGGAAGGCTTGAAGCGAGCGAGTGGCTTGGGTGGTAAAAATGGTCATGTTCCGGTTACCTATATCGCGATGTCTTATGCTTTAGTGCAGGCAATATTACTAGGCAAGAATACAGTTTTGGTGGCGATAGCTCACGAAGGAGAGGAGCCGCATGGCTGGATTGGTGACCTACCCGTGAACCATCAATGGTCAAAAACCTGGCAGGCAGAGCAGTTATTTGCCGAGTATGTTCGGCGATATATTTCACCAGATATGGTAGTTGGCTCACCGCTCCGTCGATATAGTGAGCTTAAAGTATCACAGTTATTTGCTGACCACGCTTGGCCACGGTTTGGCAAGGAGTTTAGTTCGTGTAACGTTGCTAACTACAAGCAGGGTGCTGACAATTCAAAATTAACTTGGTGTGGCCAATGTCCAAAATGTGCCAATTCGTACCTATTATTCGCGCCGTTTATAAATAAAAACGAACTACAGGCTCGATTGGGCGGTGAGCTGTTTACTAAGCCAGAGCTAGTAGACACATTTAAAGGCCTACTTGGTGTAGGCAGCGTTATGAAACCGTTTGAATGTGTTGGCGAAGTAGATGAGTTACGACGAGCTTATCGTTTGGCGGTAGCAAATGGCTATGCACCATTGCCGTTTGAAGTACCGCTGTCTGACTTTGATATGGATAGCACTTACGACTCGCAGATGCAAATAAGCAATATATTAGAATATTGACAATTGAAATACCCCACGATAACTCGTGGGGTAGATGTTTCTTGACTTTGCTCGATCCTTCTCAGGAGAGCCCGGGCTCTAGAAACTACGCCGGTTTTACCTAAAATCTTTTCTTATCTGCTGTGCTTTTGAGTGCACCTCATATGTCTTTATGAGGTTCACCCAGCTTGCTGGAAGCCTTCATCAACTAGTGATGAAGGCTTCCAGTCCCTGGTGAAGGAGCCACATGCGGAACTCCTTCACCTCCTTGGTGTCAGAGCCACTAAAGGCGCTCCGACCGTCAGGGTCGTCGTAGAAGACGACCCTGCTTCCTCTTCCTGCGTAAAAGGCCTTGACAGGCTCTCCGTGCAGGTCGTGCCACTCGTTGACCTCTTCCGGGGTCAACGAGTCGGAAGGGGCGGTGTTACGCGCCCCCTCCGACTCGAAGTGGTGGCGGAGTACGTCCGCCACCACTTTGTCGAGTGGACCACCAAAGAAGGTGGTCAACTCGGTCTTGTCGGCGCTAGAGCGCACCGAAAAGACCGAGTTGATGCAGGTCACGCCTTCCAGCGTGACCTGAGCGGACGTGGTAAGATACCACGTCCGCTCGGTCCAGGTCCAGGCCCCACCGGTGGAGGTCATGGTGACCTCCATCTGCTGCGGGGCTGTCGCTACTGGATCGACTCGAAAGTCGATCCAGTAGCGACCCCGGTTCTGCAGGGATTTCATCCCTGCATAAAAACGTCTCAGGACGCCGGCGGGGGCTTCCCACCAGCCTCCATGACAGATGAATCCATTCTCCATCCGCCATTGATCAAGGTCGGTGGTGGCGCCAAGTGCCACCACCGTTGTATTGGCCTCCACCGGGGTGGTGGCCAATACCTTCAGCTTTTGCGCGAGGGCGTAGGTCAGGGTGTCCATGTCTCCTCCTACAGAGACTAGCCGCGCTTCCAGCATTCTGCTGGGGTGTACGCGGTTGATTCTTTCAAAAGTTTGCTGTTTAGCTGTCAAACTTTTGCCCAAACTGACGAAATGTATCGTCAGTTTTTCGCAAAAGCTTGAAAACTATCTAGAAAAACAGATGAGAGGACACTTCTAGTGAAGACATTGCGCACGTAGAGAGGCGTCATAAATGAAAAGTCATAGATTGCTCTATGTCTTCACAAGGGGCAGCCTCTCACGTTTGTTGCAGATAATAATAAGCTTTTAAGGTTCAGAGAATATGGAATTCATCCTGTTTACGAATAAACGGGGACTCGACAAAAACTCCCGAAGGGGTTCAACCGCACAGGCGATACAAAATAACTATTTGACGCTCGGAGAACCGAATCGGCAGGGCTCGTACATGTAGTTGTATGAATTTGCTCGACTGAAGCCTCTCTACTTGAATCAATCGTACCTCTATTATAGACTGCTATTGGTATTTGTCAAGCATTTTGGTAATAAAAATAATATAAAGTCAAATATAACAGGGGCAAGAAAATGGCGAAGAATGCTACAATAGGGGTATGCAGCCACTGGAAAAACGAATCAATAACCTAAAGAACGATGTTGCAGTGGCGATGGATCGTCTACAGATTGACGCAAAAATGCGTGAACTGACAGTGCTTGAGGCTGAGTTGGCAAAACCAGATATTTGGAGCGATACGGTGCACGCACAAAGTATTAGTAGGTCTGCGGCAAGCCTAAAATCGCAAACTGAGCCTTGGAAAGCGCTAGAGGGGCAGATTAATGATACTCTTGAGTTAATTCAACTTGGTGACGAGTCGATGCTGGCAGAGCTAGAGCAGCAAACTGCAAAGCTGGAAGCTGAGTTTATCTACCACAAAAAGGAGCTGTTGTTTAGTGGCGAATACGATGACCATAATGCAATATTGCGTATTACTTCTGGTGTAGGTGGTACCGACGCACAAGATTGGGCGGAAATGCTAGAACGTATGTATTTGCGCTGGGCAGAAAAAGCTGGTATGGATACAAAAAACGTTGAACGGTCGGCTGGCGAGGAGGCGGGTATTAAAACGAGTGTCATCGAGATATCTGGGCCATATGCGTACGGCAAGCTAAAAAGTGAGCATGGCGTGCATCGTTTGGTGCGGCTTAGTCCGTTTAATAGCGATAACTTGCGCCAAACTAGTTTTGCACTGGTAGAAATTTTACCGCAGATTGATGCACCCGAAGAAGTTGCTCTGGACGACAAAGACCTAAAAATCGACGTATACCGTGCTGGTGGCCATGGCGGGCAAAGTGTAAATACTACTGATTCGGCAGTACGTGTAACGCATTTGCCAACCAATACAGTTGTGGCAATCCAAAACGAGCGCTCGCAGTTACAAAATAAAGAAACGGCTCTGAAGATTTTGCGCTCTAAACTAGCGCAGTTAAAACTAGAACAGCACGCCGATAAACTGAGCGACCTACAAGCAGGCGAAAGCGCCAACTGGGGTTCGCAAATCCGCAACTATGTGCTTCACCCGTACCAGCTAGTCAAAGATACGCGTACAAAACATGAAGACAAAGACACAAAAGGCGTACTAGACGGCAAATTAGATGGATTTATAGAGGCGTATTTGAGTGTTGCTGACACTTAGCTTTAATTCATAAGTGCCCAAAGAAGCGCAGAGATTCCGCAAGCCGCAAGTATATAGAAGATTCCCTCTGTGGCCAAGAAAAGTGGCTGAAGTTTGTGGATTAGTCTAATATCCTGCTGTTCAGTTTGTCGTTCGGTATTGCCTTTGGCGAGCAGCTTACGTCCAAGCGTATCGATAATATCCTCAAGTTCAGCAATGCTAGCTTTATTAAGTAAAGATATTACGCCGTCCCAGTAGAAGTATAGGTAATTATCGACGATTTCGATGTCATATTTTGTACCGTTATCAATCAACAGTGCCATAACGTCTGGTGTTAGTATGGAAAGTGTTTCTACGTGCGTGCCTTCAATATAGTGTGCGTCGAAGTAATCGCCAAAAGAGCCTTCGAGCTGGAGCGGGCGACTTTGCGTAAAGCCAACCGGTAGCTTGCCTAGCGGTAAATTATTTTTTTTTGAATCGAGAAGAACGTGAGGTTGCTGTTCGCCAAGGCGGACTCGCAAGATTGCTTTGCTGAAAAAGTAGTCCTTTCTGGCTGTTGACAAGCAGATGTTGGTGAAAATCGAGTTGGTTAATCGTAGCAAAGGCAGTGATGTATTCGGATTGTCTTTTACGTCTACGACTATCGGTGATAGCGTCGTTGACGGTTATAATACCTATGACTATATATAGGATAGGTGCGAATATAAGGTGTATCCCCAAGCCTCCGCTAAGCCAAGCAATCTGGCCAGCAGCGCCATGAGTGCCACCATTTTGTATGTATAGATACGACAAAACTATGATAATAATCATATCGCCCATGACAATAGCCCTGAGCACCCAACGAGGGACATTGGTATTTGGCTCGTCACGAGCTGGAAGTGGACTGGCGTCAAGGTTAAGGAGGCGCTCTTTGGCTATGGTAGTCATTTGTGATAATTATAGCAGAATACAACCATGAAAGTTTGCTATACTATGGGTAAATAAGGAGGAAACATGAAACGAAAAGGATTATATATTACAGGTGCGGTTGTCGGTGTAGTACTGTTGGCGGTATTGCTAATTGTCGGCAGCTACAACGGTCTGGTTTCAAGCCGCGAGAGTGTGCGAACGTCACTAGCGAAAGTACAAACACAATATCAACGACGAGCCGATTTAATACCAAACTTAGTTTCAACAGTGAAGGGTGCTGCAAATTTTGAACAAGAAACGCTAACTAAGGTAGTAGATGCACGTGCAAAGGCAACGCAGGTAACAATTGATCCGTCAAAAGCCACACCAGAGCAGATTCAGCAATATCAACAAGCACAAGGGGAGTTAAGTCAAGCGCTCAGTCGGTTGCTGGCAGTAGCGGAAAACTATCCACAACTAAAGGCCACCGAGTCATTTCGTGATTTGCAGGTGCAGCTAGAGGGCACTGAAAACCGCATCGCGGTAGCGCGAAATGATTTTAATAATGCTGCCAAAGACCACAATACCAAAGTACAGCGAGTGCCAACCAATATCGTAGCTAAGCTGTTTGGTTTTAATACCTTCCCATATTTCGAAGCTGAAAAAGGCACCGATGCAGCACCAAAAGTAGATTTCGGAAACTAAAATAATGCCTATGCGATATTGGCTTGGTGGTTGGAGTGTAGTTGTTGGGGCTATTGTAACGATTTTTATGAGCTTTAGCGTAATGGCACTAGATGTGCCACCGAAACCACCACTTCAGCGGCCGGTAGTTGATACGTCCAACACGCTAACGTCGAAACAAATCGATGAACTATCCGCTGCCATTAATCAAACGCGTCAAGAAAAAGACTATCAGATTGGAGTACTGATAGTACCTACCTTAGAAAACCAAGCACTGGAAGACTTTTCGCTTAATGTAGCGCGCACTTGGGGGATTGGCGACAAGACAAACAATGGAGTGCTGCTGCTTGTGGTAAAAAATGACCGATTGATACGAATTGAGGTGGGGACTGGTCTTGAAGGTGATTTGACCGATGCTGAAAGCGGGCGAATTATCCGTGACGTAATTACTCCGGAGTTTCGCAAAGGTAATTACCAACAGGGAATTCAAAAAGGCGTAATGAGTATAAAAGCACAGGTTGAGAGAACTGCCGACCCCAATCTAGCGGCGCAAGCAAAAAGTAATCTTAGCATAAAATTTTTCGAATCACTCATGCCTTTATTCACATTTGGTGCTATTATTCTATCTTGGTTTAGCTCACTGTTGGCACGTAGCAAAAGTTGGTGGGCTGGGGGTATTGTTGGTCTTGGCGTTGGGCTTGTGATAGCGTATCCTCTGGGGTGGACGCATAGGGGAATTAGCACAATTATTATATTGGCTATCCTCGGGTTATTATTCGATTATTTTGTGTCGAAAAATTATTATTACAAAACTACCAAGGGTAATACTCCTTCTTGGTGGGCTGGTGGAGATTGGATTAGCGGTGGCGGCGGAGGTGGTGGTTTCGGCGGTGGTGGTTTCGGCGGTGGCGGAGCTAGTGGTCGCTGGTAATTACTGCGGGGACTAAACTCATGTGGTATAATTACTATAAGCATGATTCTGTTAGACAGGGTAACGAAAACATACGGTAAAACGACAAAGCCAGCGCTAAATCGTATATCTTTGCATGTAAAGCCAAAAGAATTTGTTATCTTAGTCGGTACTAGCGGTGCGGGCAAGAGTACATTGCTAAAATTACTAACACGAGAAGAAAAGCCGACTACGGGAAAAATTGTGGTTGGTGGTATTGACTACGATACGCTGAAGGATCGGCATATTCCATTACTAAGACGCAAGATTGGCGTTGTGTTTCAAGATTTTAAATTATTACCGCAGCGGACCGTGTTCGAAAATATTGCATTTGCTTTAGAAATTGCTGGCATGACAAATAAAGAGATTCGTAATACGGTACCAAAGGTGATTGACTTGGTTGGCTTAAAAGGTAAAGAAAAATCGTTCCCAAGCCAGTTAAGCGGTGGTGAGCGACAACGTGTAGCAATTGCTCGTGCTGTAGTGCGTCAGCCAAAAATATTAATCGCCGATGAGCCTACCGGAAACTTAGACCCAAAGCACAGCTGGGAAATTGTAAAATTACTAGAAAAAATTAACAAGTACGGTACGACAGTTATTTTAACAACACACAACGTAGATATTGTAAATAAGCTAAAGCGACGAGTGGTAACGCTGGAGGGCGGTCGAATTACTAGTGACCAAGCACAGGGAAGTTATCGTCAATTTGCCCGCGAAGAGGCCAT
>OEIV010000311.1_pt1 | contig 28978 bp, 24 predicted proteins | sample 1539231 | NCBI WGS metagenome assembly OEIV01 (sample SAMN03794762, study PRJEB22550) | activated sludge metagenome | feature: wastewater treatment plant; material: activated sludge; isolation source: Wastewater treatment plant of a petroleum refinery complex | place: Argentina: Buenos Aires ... | reverse complement strand
TCGTGGCGGCCCACCGGGCGCCCCCGGCGATCCCGAAGCGGGCCTCCTTGCCTTCCATGTTGCCGATCAACGCGTCCGGCGCGGTTGCCGATTCGCCGTCCACGCCGACGATCGCCTGCACGCGGGGGTTTCCTCCCGCCTCCAGCGCGTAGGTGGCGAAGAGCAGCGGCACAAAGATCGCCAGCATCGCCGCGAGCACGGCCCAGCCCTGGCGGCGGTCGCGGACCATCTCGCCGAAGGTCCAGCAGAGCGCCGCGGGGATGACCAGGATCGCCAGCACCTGCAGGAAGTCCGACAGTGCCGTCGGGTTCTCCAGCGGGTGGGCGGAGTTCACGTTGAAAAACCCGCCGCCGTTGGTGCCGAGCTGCTTGATGGCGATCTGAGAAGCGGCGGGGCCGAGGGGAATGGTCTGTGTTGTTACCACCGCCCCGTCTGCCGTCGATAACGGCACCGCGAGCGCGACCTCTTGCGGCCCGCGGAACGTCTGCACGACGCCCTGGCTCACCAGTGCCAGTGCGAGCACCGCTGACAACGGCAGCAGGATGTACAGCGTGCTGCGCGTGAGGTCCACCCAGCAGTTGCCGATCGTCGATGACGACTTGCGGGCCAGCCCACGGATGAGCGCTGCCAGCACGGCGATGCCCGTCGCCGCACTCAGGAAGTTCTGCACACCCAGCCCGAGCATCTGCGTGAGGTACGACATGGTCGTCTCGCCGCCATATCCCTGCCAATTCGTGTTGGTGGCGAAAGAGACCGCGGTGTTGAACGCGGACCTCGCTTCAACGGCTCCAAGCCCCGCCGGGTTGGCGGGGAGCACGTGCTGCAGCCGCTGCAGCGCGTACACGGCGATGAAGCCGATCGCGTTGAAGATAAGTATGCCCGCAGCGTACGGCTTCCAGCCCGTCTCAACGGGCCGCCGCTCCCCATCCGTGCGCACGCCGCCGAGGGCATAGATGCCCCGCTCCAACCAGCCCAGCGCGCGGCCGAGCCCCAGCGGCGCCTCGCCCGCCTTGCCCTCCAGCACCCGGGCCATGAACCACCCCAGCGGCTTGACGAGTGCGAGGAGCACCGCGAGGTAGATCAGCAGTTGCAGCACGCCCGAGCCGGTGATGGCGGCCAGCGTCGGTGCAGGAACCAGAGCAGTCGTGGGATCATTCATTGGAACCACTCCGGCTTGAGAAGCGCGATCAGGAGATAGACCAAGAGTGCCGCCGCGACGATCGCGGCGAGCGTGTAGATGACGGTCTGGAGTGTCATTGGCCATTCTCCCTGTGCTGAGCAACCACGTCGCGAGAGCCAGGCTGTTCGGGTCGCGGCGTTTGACCAAGTGGCCGCAGCCACTCGCACACACGCACCAAACCGAACGTGGCGAGAAGGCAGCCGACAAAGAACGCGATGGGGATGAGGTCGTTCATGGAGTGGCCCGTGGACAGGAGAAGGACCGGTGACACAGTGCGATCATGGCATCAGCATCGCCACGCACCGGTACCTTGTCGCTCAGCCGGGCATAAACGCAATGATCAATCGCATAAAGGCGGCATAAAGACGACCAGCATTGCGCGACTGAGGCTCTGAGACGCAGCCGTGCGTTGATGCAGCGTTGATACGACAAGGCCATGCGTTGATGCCGCCTTGAGCGACATCGCCGCGGAGCCCTCCACACTCATTTCGTCATGCCTGGGTGTGGGTGATCATCGCAGAGTCGACCCACGGCACGCGGCTTGGAGATCACGTCATGAGCGATACGGCGGCTTGGTGCGTGGCAATTGCCTTGGTGAGCGCGGGCGTGGCTGCCGATGGCTATCTCGCATGGATGTTCATCAGCGACTGGCGAATCGGCCGTGCGGAGGAGCGGGCGCGGCGCGAGAGGTGGAGGGCGGGGCGCCGGACGGCCGGTACGGGAGGTTTGGGGGGGCGGCCCGCACCGGTGACTCAGGACGGATCGCAAGGCGCCGGGCCCCTGCGGGCCTTCGCGGGCCTCACGGCGATCGGGCTCGCCACGGGCGTCGCCGCGGCCCAGCGGCCCGCCGCTCCGTCCGGCGACCAAACCCCGGCGACAACCGCCGCTCTCTCGGCATCGACCGCGCAACCGTCACAGCAGACTCCGCCCGCGGACGGCGCGAAGCCTGAAGCGGAGCCATCCGCTCTCGCCGCCGCCTCCGATGTCGGATCAGCGATCAGCGTCCAACTCAACCTCGACTTCACCAACGCCTATTTCTACCGCGGCATTCGCCAGCAGGACAAGGGCCTGATCGTCCAGCCCGCCGCTCGACTCACGACACGCCTCGTGGATGATGCCGAGTTCAAGCTCGACGGATTCCTGGGGACATGGAACAGCTTCGGCCCCAACGGCGGCACGCAAACCGGCGCGCTGGTCGAGGACTGGTACGAGTCCGACTTCTACGCAGGGTTCACGTTGTCGCACGGCAAGCTCTGGCTCACCACGTCGTACACATTCCTCACCAGCCCCAGCGATGCGTTCCAGACCGTTGAGGAACTCGGCTTCACGCTCGCGCTCGACGACTCGGAGTGGATGAAGGCCTGGGCACTGAAGCCCTACGCGACGCTCGCCCTCGAGACCGGCTCCAACGGCTCCGATGGACCCGATCTCGACAACGGCGTCTACCTGGAGCTTGGCATCGCACCCGGTTTCTCGTTCGACATGGACAAGACGCCGATCACGCTCACGTTCCCCGCCTCCGTCGGTCTTAGCCTGGCCGACTACTACCAGGACGCAGGCGGCAGCGACCACACTTTCGGCTTCGCGCAGATCGGAGCGAAGGCATCGATCCCGCTCGGCGAGCCCGGCCGCTTCGGTGTATGGACCCTGAACGCGGGCGTGTCGGTCTTGTACTTGGGCGACCACACCAAGGCCCTGAACAACGGAGACGACACGGAGGTGATCGGGTCGGTCGGGCTGCAGTGGAACTTCTGAGGTCACGCCGGTCACGGAACGGATCGACCACTTTGTGCCAGCTTTGTGCCAGTTTGGGCCCGAAATCAGCCCAGAAGCCAGTCCAGAGGAGTGCCGATCCAGGCTCCCAAGCGTTTGACCCATTGCGGTTTGCGCCTTGTTTGCCGTGCTCTCCCGTCACCCCGGTAGTTCGACTCCTCATCAGCGGGTCGAGGGTTCGAGTCCTGCGGGGGGCACTTGAAAACGGCCTTGGCGCATCGCCGGGGCCGTTTCCATTGGACGAACGCCGTCGTCGTTTCACCCCTGAGCGCCGTGCCGGTCGGGGAGATTTTCCGTGGATCTTGCGTTCGTGGCTTGAGCGCTGCGCTTGACATGCGACGGCCCGGCGCGCGAGCGAGGAGCGGGTGTGGGGCTGGCTTCGATCTAACGGGTTCTTCGCGGCAAGCCATCCGGGCGACGCCGGTAGCGGGCCGAATCCGGTCCGCCCACCACGCGCCGTGGGTCGTCCGCGATGCTCGCAACATGCCGGGTGTCATAGCCGGCGAGGTCAATCGCCGTCCAAACGTGCCACTCTGTCGAAAGGCCGCGCCGCTTGGCAATGACGATTGCTTCCGCGAGTTCGATCACATCGCCGCCGCAGAGGTAGTGGACTTCAAGATCGTAGATCGAGAACTCCACGCCCCCTGTCTTTGCCAGATCGTGCGCTTGCTTCAGCACGCGATACGGCACGCGCCTCAGGAAAAAACCGATTCTCTCCGAGAGTGAAATCACGAGCACATCGTAAGCGGGTCGGAGTTTCACCGTCCCGAGACGCGTTCCCTCGCGCCTGTCCTACAGCGCCAACCTCGCCCCCGCCTCGATCTGCTTGGGCAGGTGCTTACCGACCAGGTCGACGGGCTCCAGCGCCGTCAGGGGTGAAAGCTCCAGCACGCAGTCCGGCGTGCCGTCGGCCTTGCGCGCGATCTTCACGCCCGCCGCCTCCAGCCACTTGGCGGCCCGCGCCGTCTGAAGCTGCGCGCAGCTCTCCACGCTGTCCACACCCGTCGCGTTCTTGATGGGCGCGAACTCTTCGAGCCGATCGGTCTCGTACACGATCGGCTTGCGCGCAAAGGCCAGCGCGTCGAAGACGAAGCGCTCGAGCTTCACGCCGTTGTTGCTCGCGGGCGCGATCGCCTCGCCGGTCGCGGGATCGACGCACGCGATCTTCTTCTCCGCGCGGTGGTACGGCAGCGAAAACGCCGGGTCGTGGTTGAGCTTCTCGATGAACGACACGCCGATGACGTGAATCGCGATCGAACCGGCCAGGAACTTCAGGCGCCCGTCGGTCCCGCGCTCCTTGGAGAGGTCCGCCGGCAGGTCGGAATACTCGATCACGTCGAGCTTCTTGTTCGCCATGCAGAACACCCCCAGCTTCTCTTCGGGATACGCCTTGGGGATCATCTTGCTCGACATCTCGCCGGAGGAATCCGCGGCGGCCGCGTGCAGCCCGATGAAGACCGGGTCAACCACGCGGACCAGCGGGTTGTCCACCTGGAAATAACTGAGGTGCTCCACGCCGCGTTTCTTCATGTCGGCCAGTGCGCCCGACACCGCCAGCGCCTTGAGCGATCCGCCGTGCCCGTCCGGATTGGTCGCGATCTCCGAGGTCGACGCCATCAGCATCCGCCCGTCGCGGATGTCGAGCGACGGCATGACACCCTGGGAGAAGAACATCACATCCTGCGGGCGCAGCCCGAAGAAGTGGTGATCCTTGAAGAACGCGACGGTCGCCTCGTGGTTGAGCGGGCTGGTCATGATGTACCAGGGGATCGCCTTGCCATAGCGGCGCTCGGTCGCGAGCAAGCCCTCCGCGAAGATCGCAAAGAGCGGCTTCTTGCTCACCGCGCCGCCGGGGAAGCACCCCTTGGGCCCTTCATAGCCCAGGCGCGATCCCTGCCCGCCCGCGACGACAAACGCCGCGACCTTGCCCGCGCCGATGAGCGCCTCGCCTGCTTTCTTATACGTCGCCCGGTCCCAGCCGCCCTCCGCGCGGTGGTCGTGGGCATAGAACGGCGCGGGCGCGAGGTCGGGCGCGAGCACAAAGCCCGGCTTCTTCTTTACGTACTCGTCGACCAGCTTGGGGAGCCCCGCCAGATCGATCGCCGCGATCTGAGTGAGCAGCGCCCCTCGCCGCGCGTCGTCAAGTCGATCAATGAAGTTCAGCACATGGTCCTGTCCGATCTCGGCAAGGCGTGCGCGAAGTGAAGCAAGGTCGGCGGTGGTCGTGGTCGCGGTGCTGCCCATGCGGGTCTCCTCGGGGCCGATTCCATCCGCGGGCGAGTGGCCGCGGGGTCGATCGTAGGGTTTCGACCACACTACAGTCGGGCCCATGGCCAACCCGATCCTGTCGCCCTCGCGTCTTCCCGTCATCGCACCGTCGATTCTGTCGGCGGACTTTGCCAACATGGGGCGCGACGCGGGTGGCGTGCTGCGGGCAGGCGCCGACGCGTTGCACCTGGACGTCATGGATGGGCACTTCGTTCCCAACCTGACGATGGGCCCGGACCTGTGCCGTTGCCTGCGCCAGGCGCTGCCCGACGCGTTCCTCGATGTCCACCTGATGGTGACCGACCCAGGGTTGTTCGTGGAGCCCTTCGCCAGGGCGGGTGCGGGCAACATCACGTTCCACTGCGAAGTGGTGACCCGCGACGCCGCCGTCGCCTTGGCCGCCCGGATCCGTGGCCTCGGACTGTCCGTCGGCATGGCGATCAACCCGCCGACCCCGGTTGAGAAGATCGAGGCCCTGGCCGACCTGGCCGACATGCTGCTGGTCATGTCGGTCAACCCCGGTTACTCGGGTCAGGCCTTCATGCCGGAAACGCTCGCCAAGACCCGGCGCCTCCGGGCCGCTCACCCGACCAAACGCATCCAGATGGACGGCGGGGTGACCGTTGACAACTGCTCCCAGGTCCGCGCCGAGGGTTGTGACGTCATCGTCGCCGCAACCGCGGTCTTCGGACGCCCGGCCGCCGAGCGCCCCGGCATCATCACGGCCCTTCGCGGCGGATGATCACCCACTTCCGCATGGCAAGACCACCCAAGTAAGCGTCCAATAACAAATGATCGGTAAAAGGACGGTATTCGATCGGTGTTTGATTACCGGCCGTTGCCCCGCGCCGCCGTCTTGCTAGACTCTTCATCGTTGGAGACGCCTGTGGCAGCACGACTCGACGAGGTATCGCCGAGCGGGTTGCCTGATGGACGGCCTGTGGAACAGGCCGAGCTGTATGGGTAAGGCCACACATGCCGCGGTCTGGCTGGTTCGCGCCGGTGCGACCGCGTGGGAACGCGAAGGACGTGTCGCTGGCGCCGCCGATCTGCCCTTGTGCCCCTGCGGCAAGGACGCGGCCGCCCAGCGGGCCCGGCAACTTCGCGGTCAGGTCGTGGAATTGGTCCTGTGCGGCCCCGACGAAGCAAGCAGAGCCACCGCCGAAGAAGTCGCCAAAGCAGTCGACGCCAAGGTCAAGGTGATCGACGAACTGGCGGAGGTCGGCCTTGGCCTTTGGGAAGGCGTCCGGGAGAAGGATTTGGAAGAACGTTGCCCCACCGCGTACCGCCGCTGGAAGGAAGACCCCGCCAGCGTCTGTGCCCCGGAGGGCGAATCGATCGATGAGGCGAGGGACCGAATGGTGGCGGCCCTTCGCCGGCTTATTCCCCGGTACGCACGCGCGACCAGCACCATGGTCGTCGTGCTGCGCCCGGTTGCCTTGGGGCTGGCCCGCTGCTTCCTGAGCGGGCGGCCGACGTCGGACCTCTGGGAATTGGGAACCCAGGGCGCCGGTGTGGAGCGTTTGACCGTCGACTGCGTCACACTCCGGGAGAAGCTGGGCATCGCCCCGATGAACCTGCCGACCCCGGAGTCCCGCGCGGCCGCCGCCCGGTGAGTTGTTTGAATCTGAAGCACGGAACCATCCGGGCCGGTGCCCGGCGATTTGGCAAGGGATGCTGAGCATGAAGACGACGGCCAGGACTTGGCAGGATGTCAAGACTCACCGCAAGAGCGCGATCCCGGAGGGGCTGTGGCTCCGTTGCCCGGGCTGCGCCAAAATGATCTACCGCAAGCACCTGGAGGCGAACCTCCATGTGTGCCCGGAGTGCTCGCACCACTACCGCATCGGGGCCGCGGAGCGCGTGAAGCAGCTCGCCGACCCGGATTCGTTCCAGCCGATGTTCACGGAGCTGTCCCCGACGGACCCGCTCAAGTTCAAGGACCTCAAGACGTACAAGGACCGCCTGCTCGCCGAGCAGGTGAAGACCGGCGCGATCGACGCGATCAAGGCGGGGCGCTGCTTCATCAAGGGCCGCGAGGCGATGCTCTGCACGCTCGACCTCACCTTCATGATGGGCTCCATGGGCAGCGTGGTGGGCGAGACCATCACCCGCGCCATCGAGGAAGCGACGCGCACGCGCCTCCCCCTCATCATCGTGAGCTGCTCCGGCGGCGCCCGCATGCAGGAATCCGGCCTGTCGCTCATGCAGATGGCCAAGACCTCCGCCGCCCTCGCTCGCTATGACGACGCCGGCGGACTGTTCATCAGCGTCCTCACCGACCCGACTACCGGCGGCGTTACCGCCAGCTTCGCCATGCTGGGCGACGTCATCCTCGCCGAGCCCCAGGCCCTCATCGGCTTCGCCGGCCCGCGCGTCATCCAGCAGACCATCCGACAGGAACTCCCCGAGGGCTTCCAGCGCTCGGAATTCCTGCTCAAGTGCGGCATGGTGGACCGGGTCGTCGCGCGAGGACAGCTCCGCAACGAGATCGGCCGCCTGATCGACTACTCTGGGCGGTGATGCCCACGTTCCAACCAGGCCACGAGCGAGGTGAGCGGTGAGCACTCCCGCCCCACGCGATGTCGCACGCCCCGAAGCGCCCGCGCCGCCGGCACCCGCCGGTCCCACGCCCGGCCCGTGGCACGCGCTGCTGGTCGGCCTGGCTCACGCTGGCCTCCTTCTGCTCGCGTTCCCGCCCGTCTCATGGTGGTGGATGTCGCTCGTCGCCGCGGCGCCGCTCATGTGGCTGGCGTCACTCGCCGCGACTCGAGGCCTGCGCCGCCCCAAGCTTCCCTACCTCGCGCCCATGCTCGGCACCCTCCCCGCCTGGGCCATCCAGAACGCGTGGATGGTCGACGTCACCGCGCTCGGCTATCCGGTCCTGTGCCTCATACTCGCGTTCTTTCCCGCGCTGTATGTCTCGATGCTCCGGAGTGCGTCACGCAGGATACCCATCGCCATCGCGGCCCCCGTCCTCTGGATCGCCATCGAGTTCTTCCGCGGCGATCTCTTCTTTGACGGCTATTCGTGGTTCCTGCTCGCGCAGCCCGTGATCGATGCACCCTGGCTGGCCGCGGGCGGCGCGTGGATCGGGCTCTATGGCATCTCGGGCCTGTGCGCCGGCGTCGCCACCTCGGTCGTCCTCTTCACGCAGCGCCGCACCAAGGCCGGGATCGCGCTGCTGCTCTCGATCGGCGTGTTCGTTGGCCTGGCGGCGGGCCTCGCCCCGCCAGGTCCGGGCGCAAGCGAGTTCGTCGCGGGCATCGTGCAGTGCAACGTCCCCCAGAACAACAAGCTCGCGTGGAAGCCCGACCAGCAGGTCGAGGATTTCAAGAGCCTGGCCGACCTCTCGCGCAAAGCCGCGAAGAACGACGTCGATGTCATCGTCTGGCCCGAGACCATGAAGCCCGGCATGACGCTCGACGCTGAATCCCTCGCCGCCGAGCGATCGGCCCAGCTCATCTACAAGCTCGCCAACGGCGAGCGCATGGCCAGCACCGAGTTCGCCGACGCAACCATCGACCTTTCGCGCGAGCTCCCGCCGCCGATGCTGGTCGGCGAGGACGCCTTCGATCACTTCCGCGTCGAGCACAACGACAAGGGCATCGACATCAAGTACGACCAACGGTACAACAGCGTCTTCCTGCTCCGCGCGGGCGACGTTTCCCCGGTGCGCTACGACAAGGTGCGGCGCACGCCCTTCGGCGAGGTCATGCCCTACATCTCCGCGTGGCCTTGGCTGGAGAAAAAGCTCCTCGACCTCGCCGCCCGCGGCATGAGCCTCGACCTTTCCGCGGGCAAGTCGCTCACGGTCTTTGACCTCTCCATGGCGTCCTCGCCGTCCCGCGTCGCCCGCGCGGTCACGCCGATCTGCTTTGAAGTCACCGAGGCGTCGCTCTGCCGCCGTCTGATCGCGGGCGAGCGCGGACGGCGCGCCGATGTCTTCGTCAACGTCACCAACGACGGCTGGTTCGGCCAATCAACGCTCGGACGGATCGAGCACCTGCAGCTCGCGCGCTGGCGCTGCCTTGAGAACGCGACGCCCATGGTCCGGGCGGCCAACACCGGGCTCTCCGCCGCCATCGACGCCTCCGGCGCGATCATCCAGGCCGGGGTCGACGGACAGGCGTGGGCCATCAACTCGCCCGGCGTGTTGACGGCCCGCGTGCGATTGCCCGAACCCGACGCCCCCCCGACGCCGTATGCCGGGGGCGGGTGGCTCCTCCCATGGATCTGCCTGGCGGCGGGAGTGGGGACGAGGCCTATGGGCTGGAAGGTGGGGCGACGCGCGTCGCTTGGCCGATCAAGCTCCTAAGTCCCCCTGAACTCAGCCTGCCTCGATCGCCGCCACGACGGAGCGTGACATGACTCGATCTGCTTCTCGCGCCCCTGGAACTTACCTCCTCGCCCTTGTCCTTGCGGCGGGCGCTCTGCCGGGCTGCGGCTCCAGCGGGAGCGCGACGACCACCAAGCCCGACAAGCCCGCCACCGGCCCCGCCCCGGCGCAAGCAAAGTCCCAGGACTCCTCCAAGCCCGCGACCCGGAACACGCCGCCCGGCGGCCAAGGGCCCTCGACGCTCGTCAGCAGTTCGGAACTTCGCGAGCGAGCCCTCGAAGTGATCGAAGACGGCTCACGGAGCAGCGCGCCAGAGGTCCGCGCCAACGCCGTCGAGGCCGCGGGCCTGGCCGCCCGCCGTTGCGAGAGCGTGATCGCCAGCGGTCTGAAGGACGACAACGTGGCGGTTCGATCGGTCGCCGCCATGGCCGCGGGTCGGGCCAAGGTCGAGGCGCTCGCGCCCGCGCTCAACCCGATGTTGCTGGATTCATCGCCGTTCGTTCGAGCCGCCGCGGTGATGGGGCTGGCGCGGATGGGCAAGCCGGTGGACCAGACGCCGCTCTCGACGATGCTGCTGACGGATTCCTCGCCGCGGGTTCGGGCGCACGCCGCGTTCTGCCTGGGCGAGATCGGCAATCGCTCGGCCCTCGGCCTTCTCCGCCAAGCGGCCCGTTCGAGTGTCCCGCGCGCCTCCGACACCGAGATCAAGTTGATGCAGCTCCAGGTCTCCGAGGCGATGGTGAAGCTCGGCGACGATGAAACCGTGCAGAGCATCCGGGCCGCCCTGTACCCTTCGCGCCCCGAAGAGCTCGAGGCGACGGCGCTGGCGGTGCAGATCCTGGGGCAGGTGCGTGACAAGGGCTCGAGCGGCGCGATGATCCACTTGGCCGAGACCAAGGACGCGGCGGGAAGTCTGTTGCCGGCGGAGATCAGGCTCGGCATCGCCGGGTCGCTCGCCAAGCTGGGTTCACCCCAGGGCGGGTTCATCGCCGACGAGTTCGTGGCGGACCAGAGCCCGCTGCTGCGGGCCCAGGCCGCGGCGGTCTACGGCGAGATTGGCGGCCAGGCTTCCCTCGCCCGCCTGTCGACCATGCTGGGCGATCCCGACGAGCGGGTTCGCATCTCGGCGGCGCGGGGAGTACTGACCGCGCTGTCGGGCGGGCGCGCCTCCGCTGAGTAGGCCGGGTCGAGCCTGTCGATAGCGAATCTCGCCCGAACGCGAATCGGACAATTTCGGGGAAAGAGAAGGAAGGAACCGGTCAGGATTTGACACGAACCGGGGTTCTCAGGTATCAATCTGGGCCCCAGCGCGCCGGTGCCGGTCCCCGGGGAGGGACCGAGAGCCCTACAGTGCGGCGGGCGCAACCCGATAGGAGCCGAGTGTGCACATTCTGACGAAGGTCCTTGTCTTTGTCGCCGCAATTTTGGCGGTGTTTTTGTCGGCACTGACGATTTCGTACGCGTCGAACGCGCACAAGATTACCCAGAGCCTGTCCGACGCCCAGTTGGAGGTTCTGGCCGCCCGCGCATCGCTGGCCGAATGGGGCACCCGCGAGGCTCGGTGGAACTCGGAGAAGGAAGAGGCCGTGTCGCGCTTCGCCAAGGCGGCCGCCGACCTCCAGGTCGAGCTGAGCCAGCTTCGTTCTGAGAACGCCAACCTCAAGGCCGGCAAGGCCCAGGCCGAGGCCGCTCGCGAGTCGATCGCCGGCAAGATCGCCGAGCTTTCGGAACTGGCCAAGAGCCAGCAGACCCTGCTTTCAACCTTCAGCGGCCAGCTCGCCAGCGCCCGCAAGAGCGAGCTCGATCTGCGCTCCCAGGCCCTGGGACTCGAGAGCAAGCTCTCCGACATCCAGAGCCAGAACGAAGTGCTCGACAGCACCGTCCGCGCCCTGCGTGAGCAGTTGGCCGAGGCCAAGCGCATCCAGGCGGGGGCCGGCGCCGCCCCCGCCAGCCCCGGCGGGGCGGCGGGCCCCTTCGTCTCCCCCGGCGAGCTGATCCAGGGGCGCGTCGAGCAGATCACCGCCGATCCTTCCACGGGCAAGACCCTCGCCAAGATCAACGTGGGCACCAACAGCAACATCCGCGAGAACATGAAGCTCTTCGTCATCCGCGACGGAAGCTTCGTCGCCAATCTCATCATCGAGAAGACCGACCTACAGTGGGCCATCGGGCGCATCGATACGCTCGGGCGTCAGGTGACCGTGGGCCAGGGCGACCTGGTCTGGAGCCGCACCAACTAAGTCCGCCCGGGATAGGAGCTCTCGATATGAGTCAGTTCGGGATGCAGCTTCCGGGTGGTCGCGCCAAGCGTGCGGCGTCGCCCGACATCTTTACGGCGATGGCGTTTATCGCCGTGGCGTTCCTCACCGCAGCGTGCGCGATCATGTGGCAGGCCGCGGCCCATGTCGGCAAGGGCGGCAATCCGTTCGAGCCGCAGACCGCGGGCCAGATCGAGATCGCCAGGCAGAACTGATCGGGCAGAAGACCCGATCGCACCGCCGATCGTTTGATCCGGGCGCCGCTCGTCTCTGAATCACAACGTTCAACGCACCGGCCGTGGAAACGCGGTCGGACTTGCACTTGAGCCGCCACCCTTGCGCCCCGGCGCGCGGGTCGAGACCTGGTCCCATGCGCTCGCGCGCCGACCGTGCGAGATCGCGAACGGCGGGTGTCGGAGGTCAATCGATGCTCCCATCGCCGTCTTTCGACGCAAATCCGCGGCGGTCCCTCATCGACCTCGCATAGGGGGAATCGCTCAATTGCTCGCCGCACCGCGTGCCGCGGGGTGCCGCGCGTGCGACTCTCGCGACACCCGCAGCAATTCGCCTTTGGAATCGTCCCGGCGTGAGATAGAGTAATTCCGGAGCGGCGGGTGCCGTACCTTGGCGCGACAGAGGATTCGGGATGAAACGCGTGGCGATTGTATCGGCGGCGGTGCTTGGTTCGGCCTTCGGCGCGGTGCTCCTGGTGGCGGGTCCTCTCAATCCGCCGGCGGGCGCGGTGAGTTCGACCTACAAGACGCTCACCGAGGTCGAACCCCGGATCGCGATCAACGCGACCAACACACCCGGCGACGCCGACAGCGTGTTCAAGATCACCCAGCCCGGCTCGTACTACCTCACGGGCAACATGGCGGGTGTGAGTGGCAAGAGCGGGATCGAGATCGCGGCCAACAGCGTGACCATCGATCTCAACGGATTCGCCCTCGTCGGCGTCGCAGGCTCGCTTGACGGGATCGGCTCCAGTTCCTCCATCGCTCGTGTCGCCATCGAGAACGGCACAATCTCGGGATGGGGCGATGAAGGCATCGACATGGGAACCGCGTCCACGGTGCTGGGCGCCAGGGTCGAGCGCGTTCACGTTTCCTCCTGCGGCGGCGACGGAATTTACCTGGAATCTCGGGCCGTGGTGCGGGACTGCGTCGTCCAGTCGGTTTCCGGCAACGGCATTTCGATTGAGAACGCGGGAGTTGTTGAGAGTTGCATTGTCTCAGGGAGCACGCTGAGCGGGATCGTGCTCCAGTTGGCTGGGGTCATCAAGAACTGCGTCGCCTATCGCAACACGATCGATGGGATCAATCTGGCCGCCGCCGGGGTCGTGTCGGGGTGCGATTCTCATGACAATGGCGGTGACGGAATCGAATCCGCCGGCGCTGGCTATGTGACCATTCTCGACTGCACCGCGCACGAGAACGCGGGAGACGGCATCAGGGTTGGAGCCGGCGCAATCGTTGAAAACAACCAGTGCGCTTTCAACGTGGCCGCCGGGATTCACACCACCGGCTCCGACTGCAGGATCGAACGGAACAACTGCATGGTCAACGCGCGGGGCATCGACGTTGACACGATCGGCAGCGTCATCATCAGAAACACATGCAGCGGCAACTCCACCAACTGGGATGTTGTCGCCGGCAACGTCATCCTGGTCGTGAACGCGACAATCGCGGGCGCGGTCAGCGGCAACGCGGGAGGCACGGCGCCGGGCTCCACCGATCCCAACGCCAACTTCTCGTATTGACGCGCGAGAGCTGTTGGTCAAAGGTGGCCCGCCTCCCCGAGGCGGGATTCCTGGGCCGGCAAAGGCGATCTTCGCGACAAGGTCGAAGCGCTCGCGGGATTGGCGCGCCGGTGTCGAAGGTGCGTTGGCTCGCCCCTGAGGAAGGAGCGGGCACATACGAGTTCCGCCCGGAAACCACGCGTGCTTCGGAGGCACTCCCGCGCCCCGCGTGGGGTTCCCTCCGGCGCCCCAGCGAACGCTCCAACAAGGAGCCGCCCCACGTCACGCCCAGCGGCCGAACGTTGCCTCGCGCACGGCTCAGGACGCACCAAACCGCGTGGGTCCGCTCGAGCGATCGTCCGCACGGGGTCCGATCGGCGTGTGCGGCCTATTCCGCCCGTGTCGGCGCCGGGTCTCCCGACCTGAATCCGCACCCCGCCGGGCACTTGACAGCGGCCCGGAGCGGTCTACATTCACTCTCTGCCCACGCCGCCCGCGGCGGGGGTGACAAGTCGAAGGGGCGGTAGCTCAATTGGTTAGAGTACCGGACTGTCGATCCGGTGGTTGCGGGTTCGAGTCCCGTCCGCCTCGCTTGAAACCTCCGCGTTGGCAGCCGATGACACGGGTTGCCCAGGAGCGCACAAATCCCGACGTTTACGCGAGTTGCGGCGGCCTTCCGAGGCCGCCGCTGTGCGTTTTGCGGCGCTCCCGTTGTTGGCCGGCGATGACGAGGAATGGCCCGGATTGCACCCTGCGCGCTGCTGCGGGCGCTGCGATTCCTGGTGGCCATCTGGCGCGATTCGCAGCGCGGATGTCGGGCCAGTTCCCGCCCAGTTGGGCGACGTTGGCCCGTGGGCGGGACCGGCCCCCGACCCCGCCCGTTGGCGGACTTCGCGCCCGTGCGTACCCGTCGCGGCAACGGCGGCCTCGTTGGCAACGGCGTTGACCAGCGGGAGAGCGGGCAGCGCGGCGAGCGCCTTCGACGTGTCCGCCAAGGCGACGTGGGCGTACCGGTCCATCGTCAGCGTGATGGTCGAATGGCGGGCCAGCGTCTGGGCGACCTTGGGCGTGACGCCCGAGCGGGCCAGGCGCGTGATGAACGTGTGCCGCAGGGCGTGGAAGTCGATGATGCGCCCGGCATCGTCCTTGACTGCGATGCCTGCGGCCGCGAGGTCCGCCGCGATGATCTGCGCCATCTCGTGCGGCAAGCCCGGCCAGACGTGCTCGCCCCGCTGCGTGGCATCGACCGTCGCCCGGAGGGCCAGAGCAATGTCGGGTCGCAAGGGCTGCACGTCGCGGCGACGGCGCTTTGAGTACGACGCCTCGACCGTCACCGTCGGCGGGTCGGCGTCGAGGTCGAACGACCGCGTGGTCAGCGACTTGATCTCGCCGAAGCGGAAGCCCGTCGAGGCCGCCAGCAGGTAGAGGGCATCCCGACGCGGGATGGCGAACGTCCGCGTGCCGAGACGAATCTCGCCCTTCTTCGGGCCGACCTTTCGCTTGTAGCGCTTCGTGATGGTCACCGACTCGTTCGCGCCCGCGGCCGCGAGCAGTCGGGCGAGTTCGTCGTCATCGAGCGCCCGCCGCTCGCGTCGGCGGTCGGTGCTCACGTTGAGCATCTTCACCCCGACGAGCGGGTCGCGTGCCAGGCGGTGGTTCGTCATGAGCCATCGCGTGAACCCCTTCACCGCGCGAAGGTGGTGGTTGATCGTCGCGTGGCCGCGCCCGTTGGCCCGGACGCGTTCGACGTGCAGACTGAGCGTGGCGGCGTCGATGTCCGCGATGGTCTTCCACCCGGCGTTCTGGCCCGCCTGCTCGATGCGTGCCTCGGTCAGGTCGGTGTGCTCCGCCGTGTTGCCTTTCGCGGTGAGGAACGTGCGGTAGTCAGCGACGTGATCGGCCAGCGAGCGGCGGGAGTGGGCCGCCATCCGTTCCGCCGCGGCGTCAATGGTCCCGTCTCGCCGCGCACGGGCCGCGTCCTCGAGTTGGCGAGCCAGCCGCTCGCTGAGGGCCCTGTCGGTGTACCCGCGGCGGGTGCGCCGATTCCCGAACTCGTCGGTCCAGGCGACCATCCAGCGGGCGCTCTTCTTCGTGCGGTCCGACGCGGTCTTGTAGACGGTGGGCATGGGGAACTCCGTTCGTGCGGGCCATCCGGGGGCGACGGCGGGACCACAGTGAGGGGCGGCACTGGGCACGGGTCAAGTCGCCCCCCGACCGGTGGGCCAGGGGGCAATTCAGGCGAAGATGTGGGCCAGACGGCGGAACTACAGCCCCTTGCGGGCCGCGGCGTGCGCCCGCTCGGCGTCCGCGAGCCGGGTTTCCGCCGCGGTCAGGCTGGCCTTGGCCCGCTCGAGTTCCTCCTTCAGCCGCGTCTCCTGCTCCTTGCTGTCGCGGGACAGAGGGAGTTTCCGGTGCTTCCGCTCGATCCGCTCCACGTCATCGCGCGCGCGGTTGCGTTCGTTGGTCGCCGCGATCATCGCCGCGTGCGCCTGGTTGGCTTTGGCCTCCTGCTCGCGACGCTCGATCAGCGCCAGCACGCTCTTCGGCAGTCGCGACGCAGGGAGAAGGCCTTCGTCGTACACGGTCAGCACCCGCTGTCCCGCCGCCTCGGCCGTGTTCAGCTCCCGCTGGGCCGCGTCAGCACCCTGAGCGGCCGTCTCGACTTCGGCCTCAAGTTTCTCGATCGCCGCTTCCGCCTGGGAACGGGTTGCGTCAGCATGGGCCTTGGTCTTCGTCGCCGCCCGGCGCAGCCGCACGACTTCGCCAGCGGACTTCATGTCCGCGCGGGCCTCGGCGATACGAGCGATGATCTTGTCGGCCTCGCCGGGCTCCATGCTGGCGTCGCGGGCGCGCTCGGCCAGTCGGTCGAAGGGCTCGTCCGCCCAAGCCGCGTCAATGAACGCGGTGCGGGCCTGCTGCTTCTTCTTCTGGACGGTCTGGGTGAGCGTTGTCATGAGGCGTTCCTTTCTTCAAGAGGGACAGAGACCACGCCGCGCAGATACAGAACCCGCGCGGCTTCAATGATCGAGCGTTCATGGGAGCGGATGAGACGTTCGGCCACCGACCGAATCCATGCGTGCCGTTTGGCCCAGCGCTCCGGCTGGTCCTCGATGCCCCCGATGCAGAACCGAGCGAGCACCACGTGGTCCGGGGCGGCGCGCGCCATCTCGCGCCGCAACTCGGCGGCCGTCTCGGTGGTGGCGACCGATTCGACGGTCGGCAGTTCTGGCGGCGTGCCGCCGGCGACCGGCTGGGCAATCTCCGGCGCTGGGTAGCGGTCGGCCAGAGCCTCGGCGAGCGGGCCAGCCGCGGTCATGATCGCGTTGTCAGTCGGGGACATGTCCTCGAGTGGCCACGCCGCGCCACTACCGCCCTGATGCAGGGTCGCGGTGGCGCGTCTGCCCGTCAACTCCCACGCAGCGACAGCGTGAGCGGCCTCGTGGAGCGAGACTGTCCAACGGTTCATTCCGCCACCTCCCCGAGCGACAGCTCGGCCTCGTGCTTGGCCTTCTTCGCCGTGCCGAACACGCCCACGGCTTCCCAACCGCGGCCGCGGTTGGCCAGCGCCAGGTAAAGCCGGCGCTCGCGCCCGCTCGGGTGCGCCATCACCGGGATCGACGCAATCTTCCGCAGCGCGACAATGCGGGCGACGAGGACCGTGCCGCGCCGGCCATCGACGTGCCGACCCTCGACGAACGAGGTAATCCAGCAGCTGCTCCACCTCAACACGCGGCACCTCCCCGGGCGCCGGTGTTGGGGTTGTCTACACGGTCAGCGTCTACAGGAATGCCGCTCCCGGCACCGCCAGCGGGGTTCCTGTAGCCGCCGACGCCTGGATCGCTGGATAGCACGAACCGCCGGGCCTTTGGGCCGCCCCGCCCGCGCTGCTCGGGCGTCACCCACGATCCGACGCCCGCGTCCACCAGCCGCGACAGCGCTGTTTCCGCGTCCGCCACAGTGCGGAACGCGCGGGACGACTGGACCAGCTCCCGGCCGCTGATGCTCCCGCCCTTGCGGCGAACCAGGTCCAGCAACTGGCGGATCTCGCGGTCTTCGTCGCTCTCCGCCAGCCGGTTGTAGACGCGCTCCCCTTCGCGGCGGAACCAGACCGCCAGGTCGATGCCGCGGCGCATCGACTCGCCATCGATCACATCCGGGCGTGCATCCTCGCCACCGGCGACCCTCCCGAGGTGGACAACCAGCGCCAGCCGCGCGGCCCCGCCCTCGAGCTTCGAGAGCATCGCGCGCGTCCGCTCGTCCTCCCCGGCCATGTCGGCGTTGAGCGTGTCGTAGTAGTCGGCCCAGTGCCGGCCCGCCTCTTCATCGAGCGGGATCGCACGGGGCAGGGGCGTGCCATGCTCGTCCTCTGGCATGGCCAGGGCGTAGAGCCGCGATACCAGTGAGCCGAAAGCGCCCTCGACTATCGGGGAGAGTCCGCCGGGCCGCCACCGGCGCGTCGGCGTCGGCGGCATCGACAGGAGAAGCCGGGCGACGAGTCCCGAGTCGTAATCCGTGCCCGTCAGCGCCGCTGCGAGCACGCCCGGCTGGATCAGGCCCGCGATGTTCAGGGCCGCCCGCTCGATGCGAAGCGGCGGGGAGGTCTTACGGTCCACCTTCAGCGCACCGGCTCGGTGCATAGGGAGCCAGCGCGCCGCCTCGCTCGACGGGCGGCCGCTGTTCCCGGCGTAACGGGTGAACCCGCCGAGCCAAGAGGCCAGCTCGTCGCACGCCAGCAGCAGCCCGCGCGGGCTGGCGGCAAGCAGGGACGCCAGAGCCTCGATCGTCACGTCAGAGGTGATGAACCGTTCGCAGGCCGGAGGCTCGGGAGCGGTAGGCGGCGTGTCCGCCAGGTTGCCTTTGGCGGCTCCCCGCTCCCAAGATTTCATGGCCCGCTCGTGCAGGAACATCGCGGCGGCGTGTTCTTTGCTGGCTTCCCGGTGAGCGCGGAGGGCCTCGCCGTCGCGCCGCTCGGCGGGCCGCGTGACCAGTTCCAGGGCTGGCGACTTGCCCGAGCCCGAAGGCGCGAGGACGACCGACCACAGGACCGCGGGCTCGCGCCAGGACGCCGACAGTTCGACGACGCGGGCGTTGCCGACCGCGGCGCTCATCGCTGCCAGCGCCAGCGGTCCGAGCATGCCATCATCTACCTGCATCGCGTCTGCGCCGGCCCGCACCAAGTCGGCCGCCGCGCGGGGGAGCGCGTGAGTCGGAAAGGGCGTAAACGCAAGGGCCGACGAGCCGCCCGTCGCCGCGGGGGACTCCGCCTCCGTCGCCGCGGTGTACGACTGCGCCTCCTCGATGAGACGCGCGAGATCGGCATCGCCAGCGCCACCCTCGGCGACCCACGAGCGCACGTCCTTGTGGCCATCCGGCGGAAAAGCGGTCCGCACCGAGGAGCACGCGCCGTGCAGCGTCCTACTCAGCGTCTCGACACTGTGTCGGCCCGCCTCGTCGTTGTCCCCGATGATGACGACGTGCCGGTCGTTCAGCAGGACCGCCAGGTCATCCGCGTCACGCCCGGCCATCGGCACGCCGATGGCCGTGTATCCCCAGGAGAGCAAGCACACGGCATCACTCGCGCCCTCCGCGATGAGGACTGGATCACGCTCGCTCGTGCCGGCGTAGGCGGGCAGGCCGTCAGCGACGTAGATGAGGCCCCGCTTCGAGCCCTTCGAGGCGGTGTAGCGCGGCCTGCCCTTCACCGGCGCATCCCAGCGAGTAATTGTCCCGACACGCTCTCCTTGGGCGTTGCGCTCGGGGTACCGCCATCCACCCTCGACGCGCTCAGCGCCGATGGCGAGCCAGCCGTGCATGGCCGTGCCCGGGGGGACGATGTCGGTGCTGGGGCTCGCGCTCATCGGCCCATCCCCTTCGCGCCCGCGACCTTCCGCTCGAGGTGATCGCGGAGGTCGGAAAGCCGCCAGCGAACGACACGTTCGCTCAGCCGAATCGGCGCAGGAATGTCGCCCGTCTGGGCCAAGCGCCAGACGCTGCGGGCATGCACGCCCAGCAACTCCGCTACCTGCCGGACGGTCAGGAGCGTCACCTCGGCCAACGGGCCGTCGCGGTGGGAGGGGATGCTCAAGCCGCACCCCCCGTCGGGACCCGGCCACCGCGGAGGGCGGCGAGCACGGCTTCGCGATCGAACCGCAGCGTCTTCTGGCCCACCCGCAGGCATGGGATGCGGCCCGTGCGTGCCCAGTGGCGCACGGTGTGGGTAGTGACGCCAAGGACAGCCGCGAGTTCGCTCGCGGTGATCAGCGGCCGAGTCTCGTGGTCAGATCGTCCCGGCGCGGGGGGACGCAGCCCGTCAGATCGTGGAGTTCTCATACCCCCACGCAAACGGATGCGCGGATTCCGGCGCGGATGGCCACGGCGCTGCGCGGATGGGCGCGGATATCCGGGCTGAATCCGCGGTGCGGTTGCCGCGGTGGTTGAGGCGAAGCTCATCCGTTGCGGTTGGTGAAGGCAAGGAGTTGATTGAGGGATGCGCCTGGCGACGAGGACGGATCGAGCAGGGCGTCAACGTCTACAGAATTCGCGTTGCTATGCAGGCAGCGGGAGTTCTGTAGACGTTGACGCTGTTGACGCTCTCCCGCGAAGTCCGCGCACGGACTCAGTCCCCCCCGCGATCGGAGCGCCGCCGGTCGGCGAGGTCTTCTGGACGAACCGCGCTGCGGCTCGTCCCGCCGCGTCGGGGCTCGTTCCGACGCCCCTCGGTGAGGCGCAGGTACTCGCGGACATACCGTGACCATGTGTCCCAGGCGGGAACGGTTGATCGGCGGTCGCCTTCGAGCGGGTACGACGGCCCGCCATGCTCGCGGATGTAGTCGTACTGGGCCTTGCTGTATCGCTCGTCACTGGCAGCGTCGGGAGCCAGCTCCGGCCGCCCCTTCCGCACCCACTCCAACGAGGCGCCGGCCCTACGCACGGCGTCGGACATGCCTCCATTTCCGTCGGCGCGCCTATCGGTAGATGGCGTTGCGGAAGGTTGCGCATCCGGGTCGAGCCGCACGAGCATCGGGTACATCTCGTCAAGGATCTTCCCGATTCGGTCAGTGTCAGCCTTCGGAAGTGCCTGATCGGGGCGGAGCCGACTCATGCACAACACATCAAACCACCGATCCGGGACATTGACTCCGGCACGCAGCACGTCTCGTTTGCAGTCCTCGACGTAGGTGAAAAGCGCGCCGGTCTTCACAAGTTCAGTGAACTGCTCGCGGGCTACTGGCTCAAGTTCGACGTACTCGGGATGGCCCCACGCCCGCATGTGCAGGTAGACCTGCCAGAGGCGGTAGAGGGCGCTGTACTGGCCATCGGCGTCGTTCACGTCGTCGCTCCCACGAGGGCCCCGGGAGGAAACTATTGGCCACGACGGCCGCCGTTGTCAATGGCAATGAGACATTCGCAGCCGACGCCCTGGTTCACTGCGATCAAACCGCCGACCCGCTCACCCGAGCAAGTTCGACCCTGGCCCGGTAGAATGGTCTCATCAGTTGAGAGGTGGTCATGAACACCAGACGACTCCTCGGCACGATCGGCCTCGCTGCGGTTTCCACGATCGCGGTCGGATGCGCGGGCAGCAAGCCTGTCGCCAAAGTGCCTCAGGACGAAGGAGCCGCGCCGATTCGGCGCCTCGATTCTGCGGGGCGGCCGCAATCCGCGCCCGCAGCGGCGACGCCATCGATCGTTGCCCCCGAATCGAGCGCGCCCCAAGCACCCGGCGGGCGGATTGCCGGTGGTCAAGCCGAACACGATCGTGGGACGACCTCGCGCGGTCGCGAGATGCCAGGTGCCGCCGCCAGCACCGTCGATCCTGGTCGATCGGAGGTCGGGACCCAACCACAGCCAGCGCCATCGGTGCCACCCGCTGCCGACATTGGATCAGAGCGTGGTGCAATCGTCGAGGCGCCGGCGGAGGCTGCGGCCGCTCCGGCAACCGTGCCCTCCCCGAGCGATGTTCCCGGTCCATCATCGCCGACAACCGGCGTTCCTCCGCCGGAAGCCGGACCTGTGGGTCCAGCGGTCGGAGATAAAGCAGCCTCTCCTTCAGTTGACGCGGGTTGGGGGCCGGCTCCGACGAAGGTCGGCAAGCTTGGTGTCGTGAAACCGGCCACCCGGCCCACCGACATCGACCCCACGCTCGTGGACGCGATCAAGCTGCCCAATGGCGACCCGCGAAGGGAGATCATCGGCATCTGGGAGCAGGTCGGTGGCAGCAACGACCCCGACTTCGCTCACGGGGACTACAGCAAGAGCATTCTCACCTTCCGTAACGACGGCGTGCTCGATGTCGCACGTTTCTACGGGCCACGCGGTGAAGTACGAGTAAACAGGCAGCTCACGTTCCGCATCGAAGACAGCAAGCTCGTGCTCGCAGCCACGCAAGGCGCCGACGCCATCGCCACAGATCTGCCGCTGGCTGCGGGTCCGAATGGCGCGACCATCGTCGCTCGCAAGCCGAAGTCCACTGTCCCAACGAGGCTCGGCTACTCCGCCAAGCCGGAGTCCATCGCGATCGAGGGGCGCACGTACAAGCGCATTCAACCCGTTGTCCCGCCCAATCCGAAGTGAATCGGTGTTCCTACTGCGTCCGAAAGTCGCTGCCCGGGCTCAAGATGATCTGCTCGTTCTCTGGCAGGAGTATGAGATCGTACTCGAACCCGTCCCGCAAGGCCGCATCTCGTAGCTCGCGGAAGGCGCTGTAGCCGCTCGGATAGACCATCAGGTAGAGAAAGTGCTCGTCGGGCGATATGCGGCCAAGTATGGACCGCCATCGCGCGCTCGTCCGCAGTCGATCGTCGACGACGAATCCGCCGCTATCTTTGAGGCGCACGCGGTGTACCGCTCCCCCGATCCCGTCCTTTCGAACTTCAACGTCCAGCGGTTGTTCGAGATAGCCACCGCGGCCATCGTTGCGATAGATCTCGAAAGCATGCGTATTTCGCAGAACGATATGGATCGGGATCTTCGCGGTTGCCTTGGTAACGGGCAGACGGGCTGCCGACACACGGCGCCGTTGCTCCTCCGTGATCCTGGAGTCCAGTTCAGTGATTGCACCCTGGAGCTCGCGCTGGCGGCTGGCAGCTTCGTTCAGGCGATCAGCCACCGACTGTCCAGCCACGGCGAGGCGCGACATCTGCGCCCTTGCTCGCAGGATTCGCTCTTCGGCCTGTGCCGTCTCGCTGATCAATGCGGCAATCTCGGCATCCAGCGTGCCATCGCCCGTTCCCATGCCCATCACCGTCGCCAGCGAGGCCTCGATCCGCTCCACCTCAGCGCGCAGGCTGGAGCGCTCCTGACTCGGCATAGATGCCGAAGAATCCGTGTCTCCCGAGCGCCCGGCAAGAAGTGCCAGCAGGATCGCGATGAAGATCACACCGCCGAACATGTTGCACACTGTGTCCAGAAGCAACTCAAGGCTGTCGAGATTGTCGCGCCGTCGCCGTCTCATCGCTCACCACTCGATGGAGGATTCGGATCACCGATGATGCTCGTCCAGTCCTCCGGTAGTGCATCAATTCCCATTCGATAGCCTTGTTTGGCGAGAGCCTCCGTGCATGCCGCGTAGTCAGGAAACCCGCTGGGCTTTACGATCAGCAGAACGTAGTGGCTGCTGGGAGGCGCTTGGGCCAATACTCCCCGCAACGTGACCATGCGCTCCGACCGATCCGCTTGCGTCATCGTGATGCCATGATCCGCATTGTGAGCGATCGCCACTCGCCACCCACCCGCAGACAACTCGACCAGCACGGGGCGGCGTTCATACTCTTCCCCAGCAATGTATGTCAAGCGCCGACTCAGCCGGAGCTCGCGCAGTTGCCCCTCCTTCTCCCCCACCTGGGCCTCCATTTGAGCCAGATCGTCGATCTGCCGGTGCACGGCTTCATCCGTTACCGTCTGTTTCAGGTTGTCATAGGCTTGCGCGAGCTCGCCCTCAGCCCGCTCGACTTGCCGGTACAGTGCATCAAGAGCCAGACGGCCCTTGGTAATCCGTTCGAGTGGGCGATCGGAGCGGCCGGCAGTGTCCTCTCGGATCCTCTCCAGTGCTGCCGCCGCCGCCGCCCTGCGGGCGAGCAACTCGGCCGTGTCGAACGAGCTGGTTGATGCTGGCGAAGCCATTGCGCCCGAACGTTCAAGGGCGAGCAGAAGCGCGGTCATTAGGATGATGGCCATCACTGAGGTCATCACGTCCTGGAACGCGAAGAGGCTCACTGGAGGATCGTGCGATCCGCGGCTGGTCCTGCGCATGCTCACGCTCCATCTGCTTCGCCAGCGAACAAGCGCAGCCGGCCCACGATCTGGCGCTGGGTGTACTCGCGGCAGTCGTCCAGGAAGCGTTCCTCGGAGCGCTTCACAGAGGTCATTAGGAGGTGCACTCCCATAGCCCCAAGTAGTCCCTGGAGTGTCGTCTCGAATGCAACGGCGAGTCCTGTTGTCACCTCGCGCAGCGCCGGCTTGATCTGATCGATCTCACTCGCCGCGGCAAGTACAGAGCTGAAGGCGCCAACCGCCGCCGACAGCCCGAGCACTGTGCCGATGAACCCGAGGACAGGAATGGCCCAGATCAGGGCACGCAAGAAGGTATATCCAGACTCGGCGAGCGCTTCATCGAACTCCGCCTGTGACTCAAGAGTGTCACGGACATCACCGATCCGCTGCATGTTCCGCAGATTGGAGAGCGCGAGCATGACGCGATTGCTGAGCACGAATCGACGCGGATCATCGACGATCCGATAGATCTCATCGATGACTCCCCCAACCGTGGCCGGCGAAAGCGAGAAGCCCTGCCCGTCAGGCGTGATGGGGTACGCCAGCACCTTTCTCTGCGCCCGAATTTTCATCGCCTTTATCAGGAGGATGCCGAGCGCCCAACACGTAAACAGGACGATGGCGTACGGCACGGGGCCACGCTGGGTCAAGCTCTGGCTGACCACGTTGCCGGGCGCCCGGGCGGCAAGCCCGAAAACCGCGACAGTCGCTGCTACGCCCAGGACCAAGGCAACCAAAGGATGTCCATTGGTGAACCGACCGGCAGGAAGGTGCAGCACACGCTCGGGATCGACCCGGCTGTGGACAAGAATCGGGCTCTTCACGTCGTCTTGCATGTGTGCTCGAAGTTCCCACTTCACTCGAACTGCATCGCCACCACGATCACCCACCCAACCACGCCGATGATTCCCAAGACCAAACCGGCAGTTGCCAAGCCGCGCCGCCCAGGTCGGCCAAGTGCAATGGCGCTGAAGACGAGTCCCAGCAGCGAGATGATCCCGATGAATATGCCGACCAAACTACACACGAAGCCGGCAACCGCCAGTCCATTCTCGGGTCCTGCGGCTACACGCGTCCGAGTCGAATAGTCGATGACTGTGACGGCAGGATCGTCGCCTGCGACTGCGGCGCGCTGGACCGCCTGGGGTGGAGGGAGATGTTCTGACCGCGGCGGGGGTGCCACGGCCGCGGATATCGCGGGCGCCGCCACGGATGCAGCCGCACTCGCGGCGCGTAGCGCCGCGGCACCCGCGGGATCGAGTATCCTCTCCTCGCCCGAGGCGTCGGCTACGACCTGCATCCTGGAGAGGGGCGTCCAAGAGGCGCCGTCGGCCGAGAACTCGTGGAGTCCGCTGATCCTGCCCGAGCGCCACTGCGCAAGCACCTCGGCCGTGCTGAACGGCCCTGCCACGTGCCCTCGGAACCGAACGTAGTACTGTGACACTCGTGACTCCAGATAGCGGAAGCGCAGCGGACCTCTTTCACCTGACCATCAAGAGCGGTGTTGCCAGCGGCGGAGGCTCCCCGTCCCAGCTCGGCTGCCCGCCAGCGACGGTGCCAACCCGCTTGAGGGTTGGCATTCCGCCGGCACCAGCCGTCACAACGAAGATGTCGCCCGAACTGCCCGGGCGCGATATTCCAATTGTGCCGTCATTCGGTGAGGGCCATGCAACTCCCACGACTGCAATGGGTCTGAGCGCCCTTCGCCCACTGGAAACCCTGCTGTGAGACTCCCGTTCCAGCGCCACAAGGTCGGTGAGCGACTCAAGAATTCCGCGGAATTCGCGGTCAGCTCTGCGCCCCTCGTCTGACCCAAGACCCCAGTCGCACTCAGTCAGCGGTTTGTTTCCGATCGAGCTCTCGGCCAGCCGACGTGCCGCCACCCCGATGCTTGAGTGGCTGGGCCAGCCCACCCCGCCCTGGTACTCCAGCACCTGTCGGAGCAGCTCGGCACGCAGCGGTGCCGGGACATCCGACGCCTTTTGGAGGACTCCGGCGATGCGCAAATGCATGCCCAGCGGCTGTCCCTGTCCCTCTTCAACCTCGACAACGGAGCGCATAATTCCATCCGCCATGACGACCATCGACGCAGGTGTCAGCAACTCGCGTAGGTTGGACCCGGCACGGATGGAGACAAAGGCATTGGTGCGTTTTGCCGAGGGCAGCAGGTCCTTACTGGACTGTACGACCTCCGTGAGGCGGCACATCTCGATGCCGCTCTGGCCCGGGCCCATTGACGCGAGTTCCCCGCTCAAGGAGTAGTGCTTTACGCCAGACGCGTCCGCAACCCAAGCCATGCGCTTAGCCCAGGGGCGAGTGAAGGTATTTCGAAGGTCCTCGACGTGCAGGATGGAAGGCTCGGTCAAGAGGCGCTCCGACGCTTTCGTAAAGTCGAGCAACTCTCGATACTGGGCATCATTCAGCTTCGGCAGGAAACTGCGCGGCATCGCCTCAAGGGCCTGGTAGTAGGAGGTAGCTTCTTCCGGCGTCGTGGGCGCCGCCGAGCCGCTGATGATCTTGAGCTGATCGAGCACCGCGGCGGCGCGCAGCATCAGGTCTCGATCTCGAAGAAGTTCGGAAAAACGCGCCGCCTGCGGGGTTTCGGGGAACACCGCCACGTACCGCTCCAACAGGCTCACCAGCTCAGTGAGAGAACCTGAGAAGTCGGCAATGGCCTTCAGGTCGTCGGTCCTCTGCTGCTGGCGCGAAATCCGCTCTCGCGCGCCCAGGACGTCCTTTCCGAGAGATTCCCGTACTGCCTGTAATGCTGTGCGTGCCTCAGAGGACAGCGCTGGAGTCTGAAGAAGGGCGTCAAGCCGGCGCAGCAGCGGATTTATGCCATCAATCAATGCCTGATCGTCGTTGCCTGCCGTCTCTTTCACACGCCGGGATTCGGCGACCACGGCGTCCCGCTCCGGCGCCACATCGGCATCCGCCGCCGCTTGAAGACGTTCCCATTGGGAAGCAATCCGGCCTCGCTCCCTCGTCGCGAGTTCCTTCTGGCTGGTTGTCCTCGCCATCCCCAGAACCCGGTCTGCCCGCTTCACATGCGATTCGCTGCTGCCGTCGAGCTCGGACAGCGCCGACAGCTCTGTATCAAACCGCCTGTCAGCCTCGCTGGCCGCTCGCTTCGATTCATCAACCCGAGCGAGCACCGGACCGAGATCGGAAGCGGAGCGCACGCCGTCGCTCTCCGTCATCAAACGGTCGGCAACCGCTGTGGCGGCTTCAACATCATTCCGCTCAAGCGCGGCAGTGATTTGCTTGACATACTCCTCCACCTTGGCCTTCCGATTGAGCGAGTTGATCGTCCACCCGATCGCCGCCGCCACGCTTGCGACCAGAAGCACGGCGGCGGTCAAAATCACCGAGGTTCTCATCCGGCGCGCTGCTGCCGCCTCTTGTTGTCGTACCCTGACTCGCCGCTCGATGTGTTCGGCGATCGGGCGATCGCTGGCCAAGAGGCCGTTCCAGATCCGCTCGATCGCCCGCCAGGGCGCATCCTGATCCAGAAGCGACTCGATCTCCTCGCATGCCTGTCGATGGTCCTGCTCTTCCTGGTGAGCGCGGTCGTGTCCGGTCAGCCACGATTCGGCAGCCTCGACATCGGCGATCAGGTTGCCGTCGATCTTCGCCAGCCCTCTGGCATGGACTGCTCTGAGCCCCTCCACTGAGGTCCGCATCCCGGCGACGTCCTGTCCACCCACGGCGACGTGAAGGGCCTCCGCGAGCACCTTCAGGTCTCTCTCGTCGATTCGTCGCTGCGTCGACCGCTGGCGTTGCGCCAGATCCCTATCACAGGATGAAGCGGACGGATGCTCGCGGAGCGGGCTCCGCGACAACTCGCCTCTAAGTCGATCGAAAGTTGCAACGTCGAGGTGCTCCTCTGCCTCCCAGGCAGCAGCTCCGATCTCCCGAATCCTGAGCCCGGCGGCGGTACGCAGCTCCGACTGCCACAAGGAGTTTGCCGAGTCCTTCTCCAGCAGCTGGCGGAGAATCTCCAGGCGCAGGTTCGCCGGTCCTCCCAGGAGCGAGGCGATGCGGTGCTTGCGAACAAGTGGCTCGATCTCACGATGACGCGCGTAGGCGTTACTGATCTCGGCCGCGATGTCGTCGTCGATCCGCGCTGGCAGTTCGATGCCGGCCTGAGTGCAGAGCTCCATGAAATGTTGCAGATCAGGGCCCATCTCGAGTGCGGCTGCGGCGGCGAGAGAATCGGGGTAGCACTCGACGAAGTGCAGCGCCTCGCCAGTGAGGCCTTCGCGCAGCCACTGTGCAGCGGTCCGAAGCCGCCTGTTGATCTCCTTCGCGTGATCGTCGTAGGCGTTACGGAGTTCTTCGACGTCGGGGCCAACAGTGCCATTGCGCACGGCTGCTCGAATTCGCGCCACCAAGTCGTCGATCGGAATTGAAGCGGAGACCCGCATGGGCACCTATTTCTCCGGACACTTCACCCTGACCTTGAGGATCTGCTCCTGTTCGTTCCGCAGAACAAGTACAAAATCCTCATGCTTCGCAAGATCTGAGTCGTCTCGTTTCCAGACGAGACGCGTTACGCCATCAGGTCCGCTGACCAACGTAAACCAGCCGATCGTGCGCTCCGCGCCGCTCACTGCGGAAGGCGTGGTGCAGACCCTAATGCGCCAAGCGTCTGCGACAAGCTTGAGATTGCGAACCCGGTCCGCCGTCTCCCTAGCGAGGGAATACCGTAGCGTTCCTGTCAGCGAAAAAGCCTTCAGGTCCACTGGCACGTCTTGCTTGCCACTTACTGTGTAGCTGGCGATCTCCGCCTCGGGTACGGACTCGAGGCCTTCGCCACCCTTCGTGGCGAACTGCGGGGGCACCGGCGGGAGAACCTTCGGCGCCTCTCGCAACGCCTGCCGCGCAGTTTCGGCCTCGGATTTGTGCTGATCCCGCTCGGTGCGTGCCTGGTCTCTCTCGGCGACCGCGTTCTGCAGTTGTTTCTCCAGCTCGCCGACCCGCGCCGTCATCTGCACTTTCTCATCGTCCACAGGTCCTGAGGGCAACTCGGCTGTGGCGACGACTGGTGTGCCTGCCGGGGGGGCGAGAGCGACAGGACCGGCGGGGTCGAGGGGGGCGGGGCTCGCCGGCGGGGGCCGGCGGTCCGGGGCGGCGGCCGCCGGGTTGGC
>OEIV010000310.1_pt1 | contig 28996 bp, 26 predicted proteins | sample 1539231 | NCBI WGS metagenome assembly OEIV01 (sample SAMN03794762, study PRJEB22550) | activated sludge metagenome | feature: wastewater treatment plant; material: activated sludge; isolation source: Wastewater treatment plant of a petroleum refinery complex | place: Argentina: Buenos Aires ... | reverse complement strand
CACCTACAGCACCTGCTTGCGCAGTACCATCGCATACACCATTGCAACTTACATTGGTGATATTAGATACATTTGCAACAACTGCTAAAGGTTGTGTAACGGTAAAGGTGGTAGTGGCTGTACATAAATTAGCATCAGTAGCTGTAACGGTATAAGTACCTGCACAAAGCTGTGAAGCAGCACCTGTAAAATTAATTATACCAGGAGCGGTAATTGTATATGAAAATCCTGGCACCCCTCCTACAGCACCAATTTGCGCTGTACCATTACATAATCCAAAGCACGTTAAATTGACAATATTTGAAACATTTAAAACAATGGGGGGTGGTTGTGTAATAGTCAACACAGTAGTGGCTGTACATAAATTTGCATCTGTAACAGTAACTGTATAAGAACCTGCACAAAGACCTGTAACAGAACCGGTAATATTGATAACACCAGGAGCGGTAATTGAATACAGCAAAGGACTCACCCCTCCATTTCCCAAAACTTGTGCGGTGCCATTGCATCCACCATTACACGAAGGGTTGACAGCATTTATTAAGTTTAATGACAAAGGAGGTGGCTGTGTTACTGTAAATGTACTTATTGCTGTGCATAAATTTGCATCTGTTACCGTTACCGTATAGGCACCTGCACAAAGGCCCGTAACAGCACCTGTAGCAGGATTGATAATACCTGGTGCAGTGATTGAATATACATAAGCAGGTGTTCCTCCAGCTGCTGCAAATTGTGCCGTTCCATTACACAATCCATTACATGAAGGATTGGTTAAATTGAGTGTAGAGAGAGACAACAAATTAATTGGCAAAATTGTTAAAGTGGTTGAATTTGTACAATTGTTTGCATCTTTTACAGTAATTGTATAAGTACCCGCACCGATATTAAAAAACTGATTTCCAATTTGATACAAGCCTGCATTTAATTTATATTGATAAGGTGCTACCCCACCATTAACATTGGTGGTAATCGTAGTTAAACCATTGCAAGCCAATGGTGGAGCTACAATAGCGATATTAAGAGGAGGTGATTGTATAATAGAAATTGTGTTTGTACCAGTACAATTATTAGCATCTTTCACAGTGATGGTGTAAATTCCTGCACCAACATTTGTGAATTGATTTAAAAGTTGAAAGGGTGCCCCATTCAAACTATATTGATATGGGGATAATCCACCGATGCCAGTACAAAAGATGGTTGTAGTACCACCATTACACAAAATATTTGCTGCTGCGACCCCTACCTGAATAGGAGGGGATTGCATAATATTGACTAAAGAAGTCGCTGTACAATTTTGGGCATCTTTTATGGTCACAGTATAAACTCCAGCTGCTAATCCAGTAAATTGATTTCCAGGCTGATAGGCACCTAAATTTAATTTATATTCATATGCTGGCAAACCGCCAAAACCAGTTGCTGTTATGGTTGAAGTGCCTCCATTGCAATTGATAGGTGTATATTGAGCCAAAACGTACAATGGATTAGGCAAATTACATACAGTGACGACAAACTGAATATCTCTCATAACTGAGCCAATTAAAACCCCATTTCGGTATTCTTTAATTTTAACTGTAAAAACCCATTTTCCCAATGCAGTAGGCGTAAAATTGATTAAGCCATTGGTAGGATTAATGGTAAAAGTGTTACCCGTAGGAAATGGATTAACCGTATTGTAAGGTGCTTGAAAAATATTTACGGGTGCATTGACACCACAACCAGCACCATTTGTTTGAGGGTTAAATGATTCATATGTTAATGAATCACCATTCGGGTCACTAGCCGCATAATAAGCAAAAGAAGGTTGGTTTTGACAATAATAGGCAATCGGTGGTGTTACAATAAAAGGTGAACTATTTAAATTGTATACATTATTAAAAGTTGTTTCAACAAAAATATTTTGTGCACCTGAATTTACAAGATTCCCAATACCATTATTTCTACAGCAAAGTGTAATCCAAAAACGCCAAAAATTACATGTAGAATTTAAAGTTACAACACCTGTATACCACCATTCACGGTATCCCGGCAATGCTCCTCCTGTACAAATTGTAGGTTGATTAACACAACCAGTCACTACGGTACTTCCATTTGGTTGGCCATTAGGTAAATTACCAATCATTTTTGACAAAGTAACGGATTGATTATTTACACCACATGTATTGTTGTAACACATCGTAAAAGTTGCAGGTTCTGCAGTACCGCTACAATCACGATAAAATTTAAATGTAAATCTATATTGGTTGGTTGTATTGGGTATTAAATCGTAAATCAATTCTCCACCAGCAGCATGTGTAGCAAATACACTTTCACTATTCCCTAAAAAAGCAACCAAAAATAAAACGAATAAGTATAGTTTTTTCACACCGAAAGAATTTTGGATAAAGTTAAATAAGTGAGCAATTCTTATCAAATACGTTAACAAAATCCGAATTGTCACAGTATTGTAATATATATACAACATACTCAATTTCAATTTTAAATACATTATAAATATTAAACATGTGTATAACTTACAACAATCAAAAAGCTATCTTGTTTTAACAACAATTTAAAATCGTGTAAAAAATGAAATTGAAATATTGCAGATGCAGTCCAAATGAATAAAAAAAAGTTCCCTGATTTTTACGTAAAATATTTAATATATTAATTGTAAAGCCATAAAAAAATCATGTAAGGAAAAATTAATCTATTCATCATGCCTTTTAAGCAAATAAACATTTAATAATACTGTTTGTTATTGTCTATTCACTATTCACTATATGCTATTTGCTATTCACTATTTGCCATTCACTATTTGCTATTCACTATCCACTATTCTCTATTCACTATTCACTATTAATGCAAAACATTTGAAGTTATTGAATAGCAAAAACATTACCATTTACCAGTTTATCCTTTAGCAAATCAGGGATTGTGACTATACTTCTGGTGTGATAATCAAATGTAATCATACCCGTTTTTGCCATTGCTATGATCTTTGTTTCGTTCTCTCTTTTAGCTTGTAATTTATAATACATATCGAAGGAAACAGTTTTGATATCATCAATCGAAATGGCTACTTCTATTACATCGCCATAGAATGATTCTGCTTTGTATTGGATGGCACTATCTGCCATAATTAATCCACAACCTCCTGCATTCATTTCTGTATATCCCCACTGATTTAAAAATGCCAATCTTGCTTCATGTATAATTGATAAAATACTATCATTCCCTACATGTCCTCCATAGTTGATATCAGAGATTCTTACTTTTATCATCGAAGTAAAAACGACAGGGGTATTCATTATAATTTTAATTCTCATTTTATAAAGTTTGGATATTCATGTTTTAAAAAATATTCGAAATGATCAAAGGCTTTTTTTCTATGACTGATGTTGTTTTTCAATGTCACATCCATTTCTGCAAAAGTTTGTGTATATCCATCTGGAATAAAAATGGGATCATATCCAAATCCGTCTTTTCCAGATAGTTGATTAGCAATACTGCCATGACAAATACCTTCAAATTGCCACTCTCCTTCTTGGGTAACTAATGAAATGACTGTTTTGAAAAAGGCTTTCCTATTTTCACACCCCAGCATTTTATCCATCACTTTTTGAATATTTTTTGAAGAATCAACAGGTTCACCAGCATACCTGGCTGAGTATACACCTGGTTCACCAAGTAGTGCATCAATAAACAACCCAGTATCTTCAGCAAAGCAATTTTTACCGCAATAAAAAAATACTGTATTTGCTTTAATAGCGGCATTGGCACTTAAGGTATCAAATGGCTCAGGTATCTCATCATAAAAATGAACATCTTTTAATTTTAGAAAAACAAAATTGCTTCCCATAATTTGGGTAACTTCTTGTATTTTATGTTCATTATTGGTACAAAAGACAAATTCCATATTATTGAATATTAAAAATTGGTTTAATACATTGATTCCAAAGTAGTAATCTTTTTTCTTTGTCTGTTTTTACTTGGTTTAACCCGTCGCACAAGGCAATTTTAATGTCATTCAAAATAAAAGGCTTGTACATCGACTTGTTTGATTTAAAAAATTCATGATCTAGATTTAATCCAAATAAAAATAATATTTCAGGTTTATGTTGATTTATCACTTCAAAAAGCTGACTTTGATTCTGTATTACCATGATTAAATAATCATTAATTTGTAAGTTACCTGCCGATAATATTTTTTTTATAAAATCTTCATTTTCCTCGCTCCAATCTGTCTGATGTACTAAAGTCATTACTTTTCGTTCAAAATTGCCTATTTTGAGTATTGGTTTGTCCTTGTTTTTTTTGTCTGTAAATAAAGTTTCATCATATACAGGTATTATTTCAAGATGATTCATATGTGAAATATGGATTTTTTTTTGTTTTTTTGCAAAGTAACAATGTTACACTAAAATTACAAATATGAATATACTCACATCAAAAGTTGAAGCAAGTAGAGCAAATGAGGTTGATGCAACCAACATCCAATTTGGAAAAAGCTATTCTGACCATATGCTTGTTGCAGATTATATTGATGGGGTTTGGCAAACACCACAGATTATTCCTTATGGCAATATTAGCATCAGCCCTGCCACCACTTTTATTCATTATGGTCAATCCATTTTTGAAGGGGTAAAAGCTTATAAAAACATTCATGGAGAGGTGGCTATTTTTAGACCAAAAGACAATAATAAACGTTTTAATATATCAGCTGAGCGTTTAGCGATGCCCCATGTACCCGAAGAAATATTTGTAGGTGGCATGAAGGAATTAGTTGCTTTAGACAGTGATTGGGTACCAAATCAGGATGGTTGCTCATTATATATTCGTCCTTTTATGTTTGCCATCGATGAATTTATCGGGGTAAAACCTGCTGAAAAATTCAGATTTATGATTATTACTTCACCAGCAGGCCAATATTATAATAAACCAACCAAAATATATGTTCAAGACAAATATGTTAGGGCTTTCCCTGGTGGAATAGGATTTACAAAAGCAGCGGGTAACTATGCTGCTTGTATGTTGCCGATGCTTGAAGTTAAAGCTTTGGGTTATGATCAAAATCTTTGGACTGATGGTATAGAACATAAGTATATTCATGAAATTGGTACCATGAATGTATTTTTTGTATTAGGTGATAAGGTGGTAACACCTGACTTAAGTGGAGGTACTATTTTAGCTGGTGTTACCCGTGATAGTGTCATTAAATTATTAAAGGAAAAAGGTATCACTGTTGAAGAACGACCAATTACCATTGATGAAATCAGAGAATATTATTACAAAGGGGAATTAAAAGAAGCTTTTGGTACTGGGACTGCAGCAGTAATAGCACCTATTGCTGAATTATATTATGATGGTCAAACACTTGAATTACCTCCCGTTGATGAATGGCAAATCTCTAATTGGGTAGCAAAGCATATTGCAGATATTCGATATGGCAAAGTAGAAGACACACATCACTGGATGATGAAAGTTAAATAATAAATATAAAAAATGAGGGTAATCAGGTTTGAGGGTAAAGAACAAATAATGGTTTTGTAATAAAAAGAAATAGCAAGCATGATGCATATTGGGTTGATAGGTTCAACATCATTTTACCACTTATATAAAAATGAATTTTCAAAACATCCACAGGTTGCCATTTCATTGGAATGTAGCTTATTAGATGCTTTAAATAATACTTCCAACTTTGAAAAAATACTATTTCAATGTGAATATATTTTTTTCGAAGAGATGAACGCACCCTATTTCAACTTGATCACTTCTTGTTTAAAAAATGGCAAACATATCATAATAGACTCATTATCGATTACATCTGAACAAATACATGAAATATACAGTATAGCCATAGAAGGAAATTTAACATGTTTAATCCTTAATGACCAATCCTATTATCAATTATTTAAACCATTCAGTAAAGAGATCAACAATCCTTTTTATATTGAAATGGAAGTGCAAAACAATAATGAGTCTGAAAAAGATTTACCAACACATATACCGCAAACCATTTATCAATGCATGCAACATGTATTGTATTTATTTAAAAGCGACATCAAACAAATCAATGTAAAATCATGTAAAATATTTTCAGAAAAAATCGATTTTATATCTGTCATGTTAGACTTTTCTAACGGCTGTTGTGTACATTTAAAAATCACTACATTAAATACCCCGCCAAAACATACAATACATGTATATCAACAAGATCGAATTTATACTTTAGACCTTATTGAAAAAACCATTTGTAAAAATGACAATACTAACAATCAAAATAACCAAATCGTCACTCATATCAATACCACTAGTGAAAAACTTCAACATTTTTTAGAGGTGGTAAATCATACTAAAACCTATACTCATTCATTGTTAGACCGGTCATTTGCATTAGAATTAAGTGGTAAAATTTTAAAAAAAATAAATTCATTTAATGAATGATACAATAAAAAAGCACCAACAAACGTTATTTAAAAATTGATTATGAAAACAACTCTTTATGCGCTCTCTTTCATGCTATTTTGTAGCATGTGTGCTTGCAATATGATAAACCCGCAAGAAGGCATACCCACATATATACAAATTGATAGTGTAAAGTTATTACCTACCTTATCTGCAACCCATGGTTCAGTATCACACAAAATAACTGATGTATGGGTTTATTATAATCGTCAGCTCATGGGTGCCTATGAATTGCCTGCTCGTGTACCTGTTTTGGCTGAAGGAAAAGGTCAATTGCAAGTTATTGGGGGCATTTGGGACAATGGGCTCAGTGGCACAAGAGCTAAATATCCATTTTTTACCGTTGACACCTTTACTTTTGATGCACAGCCTACATCAGTGATACAACACACACCTTTATTTAATTATAGAACAACCGATACCCCATCAATCAAATATTATATTGAAGGATTTGAACAAGGTAATAGTTTCACTAAAAAAAACGCGGACACTACTTTTATAAAAACCAACAACCCTGCTGATGTATTTGAAGAAGACTGGGCCTCTAAGGTAGAATTAAATGACAGTATAAATAGTTTTGAAAGTATCACCACACAAGAATATCTTATACCTCCAAACAGAGAATGTTATATGGAATTAAATTACAAAAGTGATATTCCTTTTATGGTTCGTATTGAAATATTATATCAAGGCACCTATATCACTTCGGATGTGATAGGCTTAAATTCAAAAGACAACTGGACTAAAATATATATTAACTTAAAGGGGTTTGCAACTACTTATCAAAATGCCAAGTTTAAAATCATATTAAAAGGCAGTTTACCCGAAGACAAACACACCTCTAAAACGTTGATTGATAACTTTAAAATTGTGTATTTTAATTAATGCGAAAAGAAGTTAAAATAGGAATTATTTTATATGCTGTAGCTGATTTTATGACTGCTGCTACAGCATGGATTATTTTTTTATTTTATCGAAAAAATTCTTTAGCCTCCTTGACTTTTGAAACCTTTATTTCTCATTTTTCATCAAAAGATATTTTAAATTCATTTTTGTTGATTCCTTGTTTTTGGCTAATCATGCACTTGTTTTCAGGAGCATACTTTAACCCATATCGGAAGTCGAGAATTATTGAAATTTACAGAACATTGATCATCTCTATTATAGGGACTATTGCCTTATATTTTATCATTTTTCTTGATGATGAGCCTTTAAACTTTGGCTATTATTATAAATCGTTTTTTGTTTATCTTGTCTTTCATTTTACCATCACCTCTATTGGAAGATTTTTTGTTTTGAATTTTATTAAAAACCAAATCAATAATGGAAAATTTGGTTACAATACCCTCATTGTAGGAGGTAATAAACAAGCAATTAGCATTTATAAAGACATCGTTACCAATCAGGTAAAGCTTGGCAATACATTTAAAGGATTTGTATATGCCGATGATACAGGCCATAACGGCATGAGTGAATACTTGCCTAAATTAGGCAGTATCAATGAACTAGAAAAAATCATTGACGAACATCATATTGAAGAAATCATTATTGCGATTGACACCTCTGAGCATAACAAATTGCAATATATATTAGCCCAATTATCACACCGGAAAGTAATCATTAAAATAACCCCTGATTTATACGATATTATTTCAGGATCGGTTAAGACAAGTAATGTGTTTGGTGCAGTATTGATTGAAATTTATCCTGAACTGATGCCTGACTGGCAAAGGGTAATCAAAAGAACACTCGATATAATAATCTCCATTGTGGTGTTATTATTATTAAGTCCCTTATATATATTTTCAGCCTTAAAAGTAAAACTATCTTCTGCAGGACCTATATTTTACAAACAAACAAGAATTGGCATTTATGGCAAATCATTTTGGATTTACAAATTCAGAAGTATGGTATTAAATGCTGAGGACAATGGCCCTGCCCTATCAAGCGAAAATGACCCACGTATTACCAAATGGGGACGTGTGATGCGTAAATGGCGTATTGACGAATTGCCGCAGTTTTACAATATACTGAAAGGTGAAATGTCGCTTGTAGGCCCCCGCCCTGAAAGAAAATATTATATAGACATTATTTCTCAAACTTACCCTCATTATAAGTACCTTCATAAAGTAAAACCTGGTCTATCATCATGGGGAATGGTGAAATATGGATATGCTGAGAATACGGATGAAATGATAGAAAGAATGCGTTACGATTTACTGTATATAAAAAATTGTTCCTTAGTTCTTGATTTCAAAATTATGATTTATACAATTTTGGTTATCTTGCAGGGCAGAGGCAAATAGTTTTATATGCAGAAAATATTTTTATTCTTTTTTCTATTCAATTCGGTGGTTGTTTTTTCCCAAAAAAAATATTTCCAACAACAAGTTGATTACACAATCGATGTGCGACTCAATGACAAAAGCCACATACTGCATGCCTATGAAAAAATAAATTACACCAATCACTCACCTGATACATTACGATTTATTTTTTTTCATTTATGGCCCAACGCATATAAAAATGACCAAACCGCTTTTAATGAGCAAATGGTAGAAAATAATCAAACTGCCTTTTATTTTAGTAAGGAAGAAAAAAGAGGTTTTGTAGATAGTTTGCATTTTAAAGTCAATAATGAAGATGTGAACGTGAGTGAATATAATAACCACGCTGATGTGATTTTAATTGAATTGCTCAACCCCTTATTACCGAATGAAACGATTGAAATAAGCACTCCTTTTAGGGTAGTCATTCCTGAAGTATTTTCACGACTTGGTCACAAGGAACAATCTTATCAAATATCACAATGGCACCCAAAACCAGCCGTATATGACCATAAAGGCTGGCATCCAATGCCATATCTAGACCAGGGTGAATTTTACAGTGAATTTGGCAATTATAATGTACAAATCACATTGCCCGCCAATTATGTAGTAGCTGCTACAGGAGACCTGCAAAATGAATCTGAAATTGCTTTTATCCAATCGCGAATGCTTAAAAACGATAGCAGTTTGTTAAACACCCTGGTTAAAAACCCTATATCGTCTGAAAACTTTAAAACAATCCGATACACACAACAAAATGTGCATGATTTTGCGTGGTTTGCCAATAAACAATTTTTAGTAGAATTATCTATTGACACCCTACCCAATTTAAAACAAACTAATTGCTTTAGTTATTATACTCCCAAAGAGCATAAATATTATGACAGCAGTAGTCGTATCATCGCCCAAACCATTCATTACTTTTCGACGCATGTTGGCGAATACCCCTACAAACACGCCTCAATAGTGGCGGGATATTTATTAGCAGGCGGAGGTATGGAATACCCCAATGTGACTGTAATAGGTGAAATTGAATCAAAAAAAACATTGCAAACAGTTATCATTCATGAAGTGGGTCACAATTGGTTTTATGGATTATTGGGGAGTAACGAACGTGAACATCCATGGATGGATGAAGGCATCAATTCATTTTACGAAAAAGAATTAGACAATAAACTTAAGGAACAAAAAACAAATCATAAAGACCAACAAAATTTGCAACTAGATGGTGTGCAATTTTTATACCCCCTCGCTGCCAAACAGCATGAAGATCAAGCCATTTCCACATCATCCGTTCTATTGACTAAATTGAATTATGGTGGTATCATATATGGTAAAACAGCCTCAATGTTTGCGTATTTACAATCCTATCTGGGCGAGGTACTCTTTGAGCAATGCATGAAAAGTTATTATCAATTATGGCATTTCAAACACCCATATCCTGAAGACATCAGGGCTGTTTTTGAAAAAGAAAGCGGTAAAAATCTTGCCTGGTTTTTTGACGAAGGGCTTCAAACTGTGATACCTATAGATTTTAAAATCAAAAAAGCAAGCATCAAACAACAAAAAGGGACCATTCAAATTAAAAGCAAAACTTCTTTTACTGGCCCTGTGCCTATTAGTTTTTATGATGGTGATAGCATACTAAGTACACAATGGGCTGAATATCCGTATGAACAGCCCATTGTATATACAGCCCAGTCAAATACTATTTCTAAAATAGTTCTCAATGCACACAACCATCTACCTGAAATTAGCTTAAACAATAATTTCTATGAAAAAAAGGGGCTTTTTCATAAAGCAAACTATAAATTAAAAATAGGCTCAAGTTTGGGTTTAAAAACCTCAAAAGATTTATATTTTTTACCCGCTGCCGGATATAATTTTTATGACAAAGCTATGTTGGGACTTGTGTTGCACAATATTAAAATACCCAATAATCAGTTTCAGTTTGCATTTACCCCTCTTTACAGTTTTGGCAGTCGTTCATTAGTGGGAACTGGCATTTTAGGGTATTCGCTATTTACCAAGAATCATCACAAGGTCACTTTAGCTATTCAAGGCAATACATTTCATCATCTTTCTAGTAGTTTAAATATTAGCGATCCATTGTTTGCGCGACATATAAAGATAGCACCTTCTGTGAGTATTGATTTTAGGCAAAAAGAGCTCCGCAATACCCAAAGCGATCAATGGATTATTAAATACTATCATATCATGAATCAGGGATTCACCTATTCAATGGATATTACAGATAGTCTCTTTCGTCCAAGTATCAGTAATTATGTAACTCAATCCTTTCTCAATACCCGTTTTACACATAAAAACAACAGAACCTTTAACCCATTTAGCTACGAAATCAATGCGATTGGCAATGATCAATTTTTAAAATTGGGTTTGACGACAAATCTTCGAATTGATTACCATCTTAAAAACAAGTCATTTTATTTTAGGGCTTATATCGGTAAATTTTTCGACTTCAAAAATACAAGTTCAGCCTTTGATTTGAGACCTCAATATTTAAATGCAACACATACTGATTTGAATGATTATGTGTACAACGAAACCTATTTAGCCCGAAACCAGCAAAAAGGTGCCCTTTCACAGCAAATTTCTATGCAAGAAGGTGGAATGAAAATCAAAACAAACTTATATGCAAACCCTATTGGAGAAAACAACAACTGGCTTGCTGCGATTAACCTTAGAAGCGATATTCCCATTCAATTACCTATTCGTTTACCTTTGAAATTTCAATTGTTTATGGATGCAGCAACCTATGCAAAAGCAGACAAGCTGAATCCTTCAGGTAGCAAACTCATTTATGATGCAGGTGTACAAGTCAATTTAATAGGTGATTTATTTGTCTTGTATTTGCCTTTATTAATGAGTAAAGATTTTAAAGATTATGGAAAAAGTGTTTATGGTAAAAAACGTTTTGAAAACACTATTAGCTTTTCACTGAATTTGAGCAAACTTGATTTGTTAAATACCCAGCGAGTGATCCATTTAGTGGGGTTATAACAGCTTTATTGGCTATTTTAGGGGTCAAACAATTAATTAATATAGGATTCATCATCATTTTACGAAGCAAATTCATGTTTTATAAAAAAAAAGATATACATTTGCACCCCTGTAAAATATGGAGTGGATATGAAACATAGTAGGGAGTTTGAAATTGCATTTGTAGGCTTAAAACCCGGCAATCATGTGTTTAACTATTCCATAGATGACAGTTTCTTTGAAAAATTTGAAAAACCAGAATTTAAACAAGCCAATATTGACATAAAACTCAATTTGGATAAGAAAAGTGGTATTTTTTTGTTGCATTTCGACATCAACGGCAAAATACTGATTCCTTGTGATCGTTGTGGTGATGAGTTTGAGATGACCCTTTGGGACGAGTTTGAATTGGTAGTAAAGATTATCGAGGACGAATTAGTGGCCAAAAAAACGGAAGAAGATGCTGAAATTGCCTATATAGGACGTTCAGAAAGCCTCTTAGATGTGTCAACTTGGATTTATGAATTTATCATTTTGAGTGTGCCAATACAACATATTCATCCAGATGATGAGCAAGGAAAGAGCACTTGCAACAAACAAGCTCTAGCCATATTAAATCAACAAACAATCAATGAAGTTCCATCTATTTGGAACGATTTGAAAAACAAAATAAATTAATAAAACAAATAACAATTTAAAAAACAAGCGATATGCCAAATCCTAAAAGAAGACACTCGCAACAACGAAGCGCAAAACGTCGTACGCATTACAAAGCAACGGTTGATACCTTGAGTACCGACAAAACAACAGGTGAAATGCACCTTCGTCATCGCGCGCATTGGGTAGAAAACCAGCTTTTTTACAAAGGTCGTGTTGTGATGGAAAAAGCAGTTAAAGAAGCAGCAGCAGACGAAAGTAACGAAGCTGAATAATTAACTTAAACCAACAAATCAATATTAGTATGCGAATAGCCCTTGATATGATGGGAGGCGATTATGCACCTGAGCAGGCTTGCCTAGGTGTTTTGTCGTTTTTGAAACTTCACAATGACTGTCAATTATTTTTGTTGGGAAATCAACCCATCATTGAAAATTTATTGGGTGCTGAAGCCTCAAATCCATTGATTACCTATATTCATACCGAAGATAATATTGGTATGGATGAGCACCCGATTAAAGCGATTAAAGAAAAACCCAACTCATCGATTGTAACGGGTTTTGGCTTATTAGCCAAAGATGCTGTTGAATTATTTATGAGTTCAGGCAATACAGGTGTAATGCTTGTAGGTGCTTCACATATGATTAAAGTGATAGAAGGTGTGTTACGTCCTTCTATTCCAACCCCAGTACCACAAATAGACGGTACATATAGTATTATGCTTGATGTGGGTATTAATGCTGACTGCAAACCCGAAAATCTGAATCAATTTGCTACCTTAGGAAGTATTTATGCCCAATCGATATTGGGTATCGAAAAACCCACGGTGGCTTTGATGAATATTGGAGAAGAAGAAGGCAAAGGAAACTTACTTGCTCAGGCTGCCTACTTGTTGATGAAAGAGAACAAACAAATACATTTTATCGGAAATATTGAAGGCCGCGATACTGTAAACAACAAAGCGGATGTCATTATAACCGATGGCTTTACAGGCAATATTTTATTAAAATTTGCTGAATCTATGTATGATGTCATCAAAGTGAAACGTAATATACAAGATGAATTTCTTGATAAATTTAATCATCGCTTATATGCAGGTGTACCCGTATTAGGTATCAATAAGCCTGTCATCGTAGGCCATGGAGTGAGTGATCAGGTATCTTTTTTAGGAATGCTAAGCATGGCACGTAAAATGCTCATTTCTAAAATGAATGATACCATTAAAGCATCATTCGCTATATAATTTTTATAACACATTTTACAATGTTCATAGTACCTGTAAAAAACTGAATAATAATATTATTTAAGTCTTTACCTTCATTTTTAAATTTTATGATAGTTATCGGTTTGCAACTACCCGAAAGGCGGAAGTTTGAAAACGAAATTAACTTAAATAATTGATGATTCTTTTATTTTTCAATGTTCATGCGAAGACTAAAGCCCGTCTTTTGGGTAGGTACTGTTACATGCTGTCCCTTTTCTCGCTGTGGTTGTGGTGTCTGCGGTATATAAAAAAAAAATCAAGTTTTTCTTGTGTATTTCAATATTGTCCGTAAATTTGTCCGTGTCCGTTAAAATGTCCGCAAATATGATTAATGTCAAATTTTACTTAGATAAGGCTGATAAAAGCAAGAAGTATCCAATTCATCTTGTCTTACGCCAAAAAGATGTCCAAATAAAGGTATCAACTGGCGAAAAGATACTCAAAAAGGATTGGGATAATACCAACCAATTGGTTAAGGAAACTGAATATTGTTATAAGTCTATAAATAAGTTTTTGAACTTTTTAAAGCAAGAAGTTGAGAAGCATTTTGAAACCGCACCACATTCACACTTTACCGATAAAAAGGTCAAGGAAAAAATATTGTCGCTTGTTAATAGTAGAAAAGTCAATACAGATATAAACATTGTCTGTGAAAACCCTGCTGAATATGAAACGATGCAAAAGGTAACTTTTGTTGATTTGTTCGCTGGTGCAGGTGGTTTCAGCGAAGGTTTTTTACAAGCCGAACACGGCAATAAATTTTACGATTTTCGATTAGCAAGTGACATAAACGAAAACTGCGAATTAACCCACCTTGCCAGATACAACTACCAACTCGGACTTGATGCAGAGTTCTTGAAACAAGACATAACAGAACCTGATTTTTTAGACAATTTTCTTAAAAAGTTGAAAGGCAAGGAAGTTGATATTGTTTGTGGCGGTCCACCTTGTCAAAGTTTTAGCTTGGCTGGCAAACGGAAAAAGTGTGATAAAAAAGATGATTTGTTTGCTCACTATCTAAAAGTAATTAGGCAATTGCGACCTAAATATTTTGTGATGGAAAACGTGAAAGGAATATTGACAAAGGAAGAAGGCAAAATTAAAGAAATGATTTTGCAAGAAATTCGTTCGATTGTTGATTTAAAAGAATTTCATCAACTCACTTTTTTTATTACCCAATTACGAAAAGCCGAAATAGATCAACCCTTTATTTTGGATTGTTACAATTTGCGTTTGCAGTTTGAAAAAGCTACTGACAAAGAATACGAGCAATTAAAAGATAGTTACATTCAAAATGTTGAAAATAAATTCAGATTGCTTACGCCTAAAATTGTTGACTACAAAACAAGCAAGACAGACAAAAATATTAGCACCATTCGTCACGGTTTTAATTTGCTAAAACGTAGTCGCGAATTGGCTTACATAAGAAAGAAAGTGATTAATGAGAAATCATTTTCTGATTTGGACAATGATTTTTTTGCTGCTGATTTCGATAATTTCTTAACTGCCATAGAAGCCGAAACGATTGTAGAAAAAATACACACTGCTTTCAATGCTCTAAAACCCAATGCAACTTTTGAAAAAGAAATAAAACAAATCATTTCTGCCCTCGAAATATTTACTTATTCGTTTGATGAATGTATGAAAGGCTTGAATGAATTTGTGGCAAAAGCGAAAAAGGAAAGAGAGTTTCAAGAAATTTTATCGCATATTCGGTTGTACAATATTGAGCACCCATTTGTTGCATTAGCGTCAAATTATGGCGTTCCGCAAAACCGCGAAAGGGTATTGTTTATAGGCTGTAGAAAAGACCAAAAATTAATTACTGATATTCCAGCAACAGTTACCGGAAAAGAAAAGGTAACAGTATTTGAAGCGCTGTACGATTTAGATTTTGTTGGCAATGATGACGAAAGGTTTGATTATGAAAAAGTTGATTTAAAAACCAAATATAATGGGTCGACTGAAAAAATGTTGTCGCTTGTGAAGAAACGTGATGTCGCTGGTAAACCTGACGAAAAGAAAGGAATGACTTATGCAGAATGGTCTAAAAAAGGTCGTTTAAATGGACGGTTTGTAAATGCTAAAAATCCATTTTACGTTCGCAATTTTGAAGAACTTGAAAATACTTTTAGCCACATTGTTGCTCCTTTACATAACCACAAAACAAGTAAACAAAATGAAGATGTTGTAAAACGTCTTGATGTCATTTTGAATGCTGGTGATTATGAAGTTGCCAAAAAGAAATTAAAAGCAATTGGTTTAGATTCTGAAAAACGTAATTACAATGTTTTAAAACCTGAATCTCAAAGTTCAACAATAATGACGATTGCTGATGACTACATTCATTATTCAAATCCTCGGGCTTTAACTGTTCGTGAAATGGCACGGTTGCAGTCGTTTGATGATTCGTTTGTATTTCAAGGTAAGCGTTCAACTGGTGGCAACAAACGTAAATTTGAAGTGCCACAATTTACTTTAGTTGGGAACGCAGTTCCACCTTTGATGGCTCGAGCTGTCGCTTTAGAAATTTTAAAAAATATTGATTAAAGTCCAAAATAAGATAAAGGATTATTCCCAGTCAAATGAGGAATTGCTGATCTAATGTCTGTTCTTAATGTTGTTCTTGAACCAGATTGAAAATTATTTGTAAAAATTTCTTTTAAAGATTTTGCAACATTTTGAACAGTTGGCTGTCCCCAGTAATTTCCGCCCGATAAGTTTGTTACTCGCTTAACTGCAACTGCATCGGGTTTATAAACAGTATTTTGATTTGAAGGAACTGTAACAAAGGAATAAGTAAAACTTTGAGCATTTTGAATATTGTATCCATTTCTGCCTATCGTGATATTTCTGCCACGAAACCCGCCAGCAGAATAAATCATATCCCAAAGCATTGGAACTTGAGCGTTATCATTCCAATTTGTTTTGCATTGAATAATACCTATTTCAAATTGATGAAAGTCCCTGGCAGATAAATAATTTGAAAGATTAATGTTGAACTTGTTTCTTATAATTGAAGGAATTTGAACACCATTATTGTCAAGCACGTTTAAATGTACAACGTCAATATTATATTCAGGTAAGTTTGGAAAAATTATTATGGTAATATCTGATTCAGTATTGCAAGCAAAATTTCCATAATTTACTGTGATTGCATCTTGTATAGACTTCGGCACTAAACTCATTTTTTTAATTGCAACAATTCTACTTCCAACACAACAAAGGTTAATGTACCAACAAATCAAAGATTCCCAAGCAGTTCCCCCTGCTGATAATTCACCTTGTCCTCTTCCACCACCTCCAGTAGATTTAAAAATAGTGGAAAGATGGTCGCCTAAATTGATAATTTCATTTTCACCGTAATTATTACCCAATAATCTATGGATTTCAGGTTGCCAAGTCTGCCAGCAATTTTGAAATGTATTTGTCTTGAAAATGTTCTCTATAGCTAATTTTCTAAATTGGTCGGGTATCGTATTGTACATTTTTTCAAGTAATTTTTGTCAAATATCGCAAAATTTGTCGAAAGGTCTTGAGAAGAGAAGACAAATGTTCTGAAATGTTCTGTGGGCTGTTGAGTTTTTGAACTGTCAGCCTATAGTTGAACTGTCGATGGTGGGGTTGCAGATATCGCTGGAATAATACCAACAACACTTTAAAGACAATCTAATGATTTCTAGCTTTTATGCAAAGTGTACAGGTATTCTACCGATATTATTCAGACTATGTCATAAAAACTATTGGTGCAATCTTCAGCCTATTCAACTTCTTTAATACTTAAAGCACCTTGTGGACATTTGCTAACCGTGTCAATGATATCTTGTGTTGAAGCATGTTCAAGCTGTATCCACGGTTGCTCTTTGGGATGAAAAACAGCAGGTAAATTTTTAACACAGTTGCCCGAATGAACACATTTTGACGCTTGCCAAACTACGGTTACCGTACCGTTCGTATATTCTTTTTTGATTGTATTTAAATCCATTTATAAACTTTTTATGATATCATAATGGGGTGAAAAATAATATTTATACCCTAAAACCAATACAAATTAACCCTTCAAAAATAATACCAACCATAACTGTTTGACTAAGCATTTACCATAAGTCAACATTCAATGTTCGCAGGCATTATCTCTAAATTTTATAGCCAATTATTATTCGTAAAAAAAATGCAATATTTATAGACATTCTCCCCTTTCTATCTGCCCCCTTTACAATATGGAGAATTATCTATAAGTCCTGAGAATGCAACTTATTACGTTCTTTCAACTGACTATGAATAAACAATGAATTAATAGATTTGTTTTCATGTGCATTCCGTATTGCCACTGAAAAAAGCTCTGCGGTACTTAGTACTTTTATTTTATCACAATGACCTTTTAACGGAATAGTATCACAAACCACCAACTCACTGAGGACTGAATTTTCAATATTTTCGTAGGCCTTGCCGCTTAATACTGGATGAGTACAAAATGCGCGAACACTTTTTGCACCTTTATCGATCAACATGGCAGCACTTTTGGTTAATGTACCTGCGGTGTCACAAATATCATCAATCAATACTACATTTCGATCTCTAACATCGCCAATAACTGTCATAGAAGCGATTTCATTAGCTCTTTTACGTTGCTTATCACAAATTACCATTTCAGCTTCAAAATAGCTAGCCACTTCGCGAACACGGTTTGTGCTACCTACATCAGGAGACGCAAAGGTGAGATTTTCAATTTTTAAATTTTCAATGTATGGAATAAAGACTGCAGAACTATCCAAATGATCCATCGGAATATCAAAGAACCCCTGTATTTGAGGAGCATGTAAGTCCATTGTCATGATACGATTTGCACCTGACTTAGCCAATAAATTAGCCATTAGTTTGGAAGCAATACTTACGCGTGGCTTGTCTTTTCTATCTTGTCGTGCATACCCAAAATAAGGGATTACCGCTGTGATATATCCTGCAGAAGCTCTGCGAGCCGCGTCAATCATCATCAATAACTCCATGATATTATCGGAAGGAGCATAGGTACTTTGTACTAAAAATACATAATCGCCACGAACACTTTCGTCAAATTTAGGTTGAAACTCACCATCGCTAAACTTTTGAATGACACACTTGCCTAGTTCTTGTCCATAAAAGCCACAAATTTTGTTCGCTAATTCGATGGAAGCATTGCCCGAAAAAATTTTAACCCCCGACTTGATCATAGTATTTTTTTAAATAAGGCTCCAAAGGTAATAGAAGTATGAAGTAATTTTAGGTGAATTAATACACATTGTGAATAACTTTATAAGAAAAGTAAAAGCTCATCCGATGTTGCTTCGGTATTTAATACTTCCATATGGGCATTTAAACCTCCATTTTAAACAATCAGGTTTGTGAATGTAGTCCTCCTATTTCAAACCTATTTCGTAAAAAAGGGTTTTCAGTGAAAGACTTCATCCCTAAGACATCTTTTTATTCAGTTTTATGATGTTAGGTTTAAAATTATGGTGTACAAACAATATTCCGAATTTATATTGACAAAAAAATAATTGATTTTTGGCATAAACTATTGAAAATCAACCTAAAAGGACTCCCCTTTTGTAAAAAATTCTTTAAAAAAAAATCCATATCTGATTTATTGGCATAATTATTGAATTATTGCTTGTATATACATTCATTTTTAAAACTTATATCATATGTCTACATTTAACACAATTAAAATTACACTGTTACTGGTGTTTGTGAGTATGATATCATTTGCTCAGCAAAAAGAAATGAATAGCAACAAAACAGCTTTTGATAATAAAGTTTCTGAATTGTATACAAAATATAAAACAGATGGTTTTGTGACTTACAAGGGGGGCAATATCAACATGGAAAAAAATACTGAATTCCCCATATTTGTTGAATTAAAAGAGGGACGTTGGTATCAATTTGTGGTGATTGGTGATCCTGAAGCTAAAAAACTGGAAATGAAATTAGGTTTAGAAGGGGTTGGTAATATCATTACAGATAAATTTAAAACTGAAAATACCAATGAATACTGGACACAATTTTCATTTGTTTGTCCTAGAGATGGTAAATATTTATTGACTTTTTACCAAAAAGGAAGCAAAAAAGAATTACTTGGTCATGTAGGAATTTTACAAAGACCCAACAAAACTGCTGAAGGAACCTATACTTTCAAACATTAAAAGTTTATTATTGTTAAATTTGATAAAAGTTGCTCTTGACAGGCAACTTTTATTATTTTATAGAAATACTTACTTTTGAAGCATGAAGTTATTAAAAATTGTGCTGGTAATAGTCAGCCTTTTACCGATCAATTCAAATTTGAATGCACAAAACAACCTATATGCCCAAAGCATAGAGTTACACAGACAACAATATAAAGAAGCATTTATAAGTGATGAACATAGTCCTTTGACAAAGAAAGACACTGCATGGCTACGATTTTATCCACCCAATAGCAGTTATCTTGTGCTTGCTCAATTTAGCAAAATAAATGATACAATCGGATTTGATATGCAAACACATAATGGTGTTACTAAAAAATATTATGTGTACGGCCTGCTTACCTTTACTTTACATCAAACACTCTGTACCCTATATGTATACCAAAGTGAGAAATTGAGGACGCTGGAAGGTATGGAAGACTATTTGTTTATACCTTTTACAGACGAAACAAATTATGAGAAAAGCTTTGGTGGTGGGCGATATCTCGACTTTAAAATCAGTGATATACAACAAAATCAATTGCAAATCGATTTTAATAAATGTTACAATCCTTATTGTGCTTACAAAGAAGGTTATTCATGCCCTATTCCTCCAAAAGAAAATAATTTAAAAATTAAAATAGAAGCAGGCGAACTCTTATTTGGTAAATAATACCCATGACCCATGAAGTGATGTTGTTAGGAGCATGCTCCATCATCTTATTCTTTTGGATTTGACTTGCGTACATATTTGGTAAGAATCACAATTTGGGAGCCATTGACTTTACCTTCAATTTGTTCCACATTGTCTTCTACCAAGCGAATATTGCGTACCACAGTTCCCATTTTAGCGCTAAAGGTAGCACCTTTTACATCCAAGGTTTTTACCAGCACCACAGCATCTCCTTTTTGCAATTCAGCACCATAACAATCCACATGTTTTAAAACTGCAGTTTGCTCGTTGTCATCCATACCTGCTTTTGCCCAAGCAAGGGTATCATCGTCAAGATAGGCCATATCGAGTAAATCATTTGCCCAACCAATGTTTTTTAATTTGTTGAGCATACGCCAACTCAAAACTTGCACCGCCGGTGTTTCGCTCCAGATACCTTCATTGAGACAACGCCAATGATTTTCGTCGGCCAAAGTACTGTCTTCATATTGTGATTTACATGTTTCACATATCCATGCATAATAGGTTAATTCATTGCCTGGGCTATTGGGAATTTTGTAGGCAGATAAAGCGTCTTGTTGTCCACAAAGCTCACATTTATTGCCAGCTCTTTGTTGTAAATCGGTTTCTAAACTCATATTATGCTATTTTAAAAGGGGTTTCATAAATTTCATCAATAAACTTTTTTTCAAAATGGTCTGTATGATGATTTGAATGATAAATATTTTTCTTGGTATTGTAAGTATAGTTTTTTGCCAATTGTTCAAAATGATTTGCTACAAATTCAATACTTTCGAGAAGGTAATTAATTTCTTCATCTGTAAAAGTAGGATGCAATGAAAGCCTGATCCATCCTGGTCGTACAAAAAGTTCACCTTTTGCCAGACGCTCAACGATATTTGCCGATTGGGCTTGGTCAATTTTTAATAAATAATGTCCGTAAGTGCCGGCACAAGCGCAACCTCCACGAACCTGAATGCCAAAATAGTCGTTTAGCAATTTTACGCCTAAGTTAAAATGCAAACCATCAATATAAAAAGAGATTGCCCCTACCCTATGTGGGATATTGGCAGCCAAAACGTGTAGATTAGGAATGCTTGTTAATTTATTGAGTACTTTATCAACCATTTTAGCTTCACGTTTCATAATATTTTCGACCCCCATTTCTTTTTTTAATTTAAAACAAAGGGCCGCTTTAATACCTTGTAAAAACGGCGGTGTGCCACCATCTTCGCGATCTTCGACACTATCAATATAAATATGCATTTTCCATGGAGTCGTAAATTTTACGGTACCACCCCCTGAATGATCAGGCACAGCATTATTATACATTTTTTTATTCATCACTAAAATGCCCGGAGTGCCTGGCCCACCTAAAAATTTATGAGGTGAAACAAAAATGGCATCCAATTGTTGCAATGGATTTTCGGGGTGCATATTGATGTCAACATAGGGACCTGAACAAGCAAAGTCTACAAAACAAAAACCACCCACCTGATGTATCATTTCGGCAATGGCATAATATGGGGTAAAAATACCCGTCACATTTGAACAAGCACTTACAGAGGCAATTTTCAAAGGTCGGTCTTTGTAGGTCGTTAATAAGGCTGCGAAATGGTTGAGATCGACTTCTCCATTGGCATCAGGATTAATTATTTCAACATCAGCAATGGTTTCGAGCCATGAGGTATGGTTTGAATGATGTTCGATATGGGTTATAAAAACGATGGGTTTATCACAATCATCACATTCTGTATAATGCTGTAGATATTTTTTGGCATTCTCAGGTATTCGTAACCCAAGTATACGTTGTAGTTTATTGATAGAATCTGTCATACCAGAACCTGAAAAAATGAGTGCATCTCCATCATTGGCATTCACTTCTTTTTTAATGTATTCTTTCGATTCGTGATAAGCCCTTGTCATGAGCGTGCCTGTGACAGAAGTTTCGGTATGGGTGTTGGCACAAAAAGGAGCAATGGTTTCGAGCATCAACTTTTCGATGGGTGCATACAGTCTTCCGCTTGCAATCCAGTCGGCATACAACATTTTTTTTTCACCTTCGGGAGTAGGGAAATGTTGATTGATACCAATAATTTGATCGCGGAATTTTTTAAAATACGATTCAGACATAAGCATTTTTTTGAGCCAATAAGGACGCGAAGTTAATAAAAATAGCGAATAATTTTTGAGAGATGAAATGGCAGTGCCTTTCTGCTTGTATTAAAACTGAATCTTTTCAAGGAGCAAGTCATTCATTTTTGAAAAATGCTTACATCCAAAAAAACCATGAAAAGCTGAAAACGGGGAAGGATGTGCTGCTTTTAAGACTATGTGTCGATCAGCATCAATCAATGATTCCTTTTGCTGGGCAAATTTACCCCAAAGCACAAAGATTATCCTTTCAGGTTTATTGGATACTTTTCGAATCACAGCATCAGTAAATTGTTCCCAGCCAATATGAGCATGACTCATGGGTTTACCAGCTTCTACAGTGAGTGAGGCATTCAACATCAGGATTCCCTGTCGGGCCCAATGACTTAAATCACCAGATAATGGTATGGGTTTACCAATATCCTGTTGCAGCTCTTTGTAAATATTCATCAACGACGGAGGTGGTTTGACACCCTCTTGCACGCTAAAACACAAGCCATGAGCCTGTCCTGCACCATGATAGGGATCCTGGCCCAACAATAAAACCTTCACTTGTTCATAAGGAGTGAGATCAAAGGCCCTGAAAATATCTTTTCCGGCTGGATAAATGGTTTTCCCCAGTTGTTTTTCGTGTTTTAAGGTAGCAACAAGCGTTTTGAAATAAGGTTTTTCAAATTCATCCTTTAAAACATTTTGCCAGGAGGGCTCAATTTTTACATTCATAATTATACACAAGATTAAAGAAGATTTTTTTTATTTTCCTATTAAATTCCTTTACTTTTGTAATGTAAAATTTTAAAAAATGCATTTTATACAAAATTCATGGTTTGTCGTTTACAGTGTTTGGCTGTTGCTGATGATGTTAGGCGTGATAGGTATCATTGCATATGTACACAACAGACCCCGATTCTTAAAACGTGTATTGGTTTATTTCACCATTACCTTTATGGCTGCCCTTACTTTTTCGTTTCATAATGACAACAGTATCTTACTTAACAATCAGGCTATTCGATTGACTGAGATAAGCAATAACGAAAACGAAGTAGAAAGTCCTTCAATCCTCAATAATGCATTTCGCTTTTTGGGTACTCTGTTAAAAGATAAAATTTCAAATTAATTTTATTAGGCTATTCTATTTTATAGCTTATTTTTGTTGCTGTGAATTTTTTATATCCCCTATTTTTAATTGCCGCCTCTGCAATTGCCATTCCGATAATTATTCATCTTTTCAATTTTAAAAAATACAAAAAAGTATTTTTTCCTGATATTCGATTTCTAAGAGAATTGCATGAGCAAACGCAAAAACAGGCTAAACTTAAACATATACTCATTCTGATATCGCGAATTTTAGCGTTGTTGTTTTTGGTATTTGCTTTTGCGCAACCTTTTTTAAGTAAGGATAAAGACAATATGAATCAAGCCCCCAAAGCAATGAGTATTTATGTTGACAACTCTTTTAGTATGGGTATCGAAAAAAATGCCCTTTCTATGCTGGATATTGCCAAAGGTAAAGCGGCCGAAATCATTGCCAGCTGCAACGATAATGATAAAATACAAATACTCACCAACGACTTTGCTTTTAATGAAAGTAAATTTTTAAACAAAAATGAAGCCCTTCAATTTTTAAGTACCCTACAACTTTCGCCCAAAAATAAAAAGACGATACAGATATTAGAGAAGCAGAAACAATTGCTCAGCACAGAAGCTGCCTACCAAAAACAACTTATCTATATTTCAGATTTTCAAAAATCAAACTTTCCATCAAGCATACAAACGAATGACTCCATCAAGAAATATTTCATATCGGTTAATGCTACTACATTACAGAATGTTTCAATTGACACAGCCTATTTCGAAACGCCCTCATTGTTGATGAATGAAGACAACAACCTACAAGTGAGTGTTAAAAACAATAGCGAAGAAGAAGTCAATACTTCCCTTACTTTAAAGGTAAACAATCAGCTCAAAAGTGTGATAAACACGAGCCTCAAAGCAAAAGAAACCAAACAGCAAGCCATCTCCTTCAAGCCATCAAATGCGGGTTCACAACAAATTGAATTATTTATCAACGATTACCCAATGAGTTTTGATGATACCTTTTATATCGCAGGAAAAGTGAATGCGAGTTATGCAGTATTAATTTTAAACCAAACCAATGCAAATGCTTATTTGAGCTCTGTTTTCAAACCTGGCATACAGTTTAAAACAGATCATTTTCAAATCGGCAATGTCAATACCCAATTATTTAAAAACTATTCCCTGATTATACTCAATGGCATTCAAACCATGAGTCAGGAAGTAAGTGAGTCCTTATTGCAATATATCAACAATGGCGGAAGTGTTTTAAACTTTGCCCCACTCAACAATAATACAAGTGGGATCAATGCTTTTTTGTTGAGCAGTGCAGGATGCAGTTATACCCAGTTTGATACCGCAAAGTTATTTGTAACAAGTTATAACAAATCGCATGTACTGTTTAAAGATTTATTTGTCAAAACCCCTGAGAACATTGATTTACCGATTGCATACAAACGATTTACCATCACCTCAAATGCGATGAGTAGTGAACAAAAGTTATTTTCGTTTTCAAACGGTGATGCCTTTCTCACCCAATTTAAAGTAGGTAATGGCAATATATATGTTTGTGCTACAAGTGCTGAAAGCAATGCCAGTTCATTTCCAAAATCGTACTGGTTTTTACCTTTGATTTATAAAATGGCCTTTAGTAACCATGCCAATGCAATCAATGCTTTGATGATCAATAAAAATCCGAATGTATTGATTGAAAACCAAAAAATGGATGATAAAACAATTTATCATTTATTGAAAAATGAACTAGATGTAATACCTGAACAGCAAGCTGTTGGCAACAATATGTTGATTAATATAGACAATGCCATTACACAAGCAGGTTTTTACACCTTAAAACTTCCACAATCAAATGACACCACCAGTCTTGCAATCAATTATGATAGAAGTGAGAGTATACTAACATACTGGAGCTTAGAGGAATTGAAAAAAGGCAGCCTCTTAAAAAATGCCACCTGGATTAGTGGCAATACCCAGCAAGCTGCTGTGGTGAATGAGATGCAACAAGGTATGCCGCTTTGGAAAGTTTGTATTATTTTAGCCCTGTTATTTTTGTTGACTGAAATTCTTTTGATACGATTTATGAAATAATTTATAACCCTATGCAACTACTCATCAAAAAAGCCACGATACTATGTGCATCGTCAATCTATCATCTTAAGAAAAAAGACCTCCTCATTAAAGATGGTGTGATTATAAAAATTGCAGATCGTATTACAGAATCAGCTACCAACATTATTGATCAAAAAAATACTTATGTAAGTCTTGGTTGGGTAGATGTGTATGCTGACTTTTGCGACCCGGGATACGAGCATCAGGAAACTATCAATACAGGGATGGAAGCAGCATGTGCGGGTGGCTTTACCGATGTATTTATCATACCCAATACCAACCCCACCACCAGCAATAAATCGGCTGTAGAATATATAAAAAACCATACCGGTATTGTAAACGTGCACCCTATTGGTGCGGTAAGCAAAAATATTGAAGGTAAAGACCTGGCAGAAATGAACGATATGCATGCAGCAGGTGCTGTGGCATTTTCGGATGGTAAAAAAACGATACAAGACAGTGGTTTGATGTTAAAAGCCTTACAATATGTCAAAACATTTGATGGTGTAATCATTGAAATTCCTGAAGATCTGGGAATTTCCAAAAATGGCTTGATGCATGAAGGCACTGTATCAACAGGTATAGGTGTACAGGGAAAGCCTGCATTAGCAGAAGATATACATACCTATAGAAATATAGAATTGTTGAGATACACACAATCGAACATCCATTTAACGGGTATTAGTACTAAAAAATCGATGGATTTGATTAGGCAAGCCAAAAAACAACATTTAGCGGTGAGTTGCTCCGTAAGCCCTTATCACTTACTGTATAACCATACCCAATTAGAAAGCTATAACAGCATCTACAAAGTCAATCCACCCTTACGAACAGAAGAAGACAGGAAAGCATTGATAAAAGCTGTAGAAGATGGTATTGTGGATTGTATCGCTTCGCATCATACACCTCAACATATAGATAATAAACAAGTAGAATTTGCCTATGCTAAAAATGGGATGATCACCTTGCAAACGATGCTCAATATGTTTACACAAGTAAGTGAGCATATTACCCTGGAAAAATGGATAGCACTTTTGACCGAAAAACCACGCGAATTATTTAAACTCAAAAAACAAACGATTGCCCAGGGAACAACTGCTTGCCTCACTGTATTTAACACCACTTCAGACTGGCAATATGACCAAAGCAGCAATAAAAGTTTATCGCAAAACTCACCCTTGTACGGACAACCCTTAACAGGTAAAATATTGTGTGTGGTTAATAATCATCAATACCAAATACATGAATAAAAAAATATCGACACGGGTAGGACTCATAACAGGACTGATGATAATGGTATTTATACTGGTATTGCGCAATTTAAAATTGCCCGAGCAATCACCATTGGTATTTTTTCAGTTTTTGCTCTTATTTATAGGTATCATAGCCTCATGTTTATTATTATACAGGTATTATGCCGATATCAAATTCATAGACGCTTTTACGCATTGTATTAAAACCTCAATAACCACTTTGATGATTGTCATTTTAGGCAATACCATCCTGTATTTTATATTTTCAAATCAGGGGCCGATTACAAACTATACTTTTGTGTTGATGAAGACCATTTTTGCTTATACATTTAGTGGACTTTTATCATCATTTTTTACTTCATTTTTATTTAATACATTTACAAAATATAAAAAATAAACGCTTTTGCAATTATCAATAGTCATACCCTTTTATAACGAAGAAGAATCGCTTCCTGAACTGATATCCTGGATACAACGTGTAGTTGATACCCACCGATTTAGTTATGAAATCATAATGGTGGACGATGGCAGTAATGACAATAGCTGGGAGGTGGTAAAAAAATTACAAACCCAAAACGAACATATCAAAGGCATTTCATTTCAACGTAATTATGGCAAATCGGCGGCGCTCAATGAAGCTTTTAAAGCAGCTTTAGGCGATTATATTATTACGATGGATGCCGACCTTCAAGACTCTCCTGACGAAATACCTGAATTGTATGAGATGATTACTACAGGTCGTTATGATATCGTAAGTGGATGGAAAAAGAAGCGATTTGATAATGCGTTGACAAAAAACATCCCTTCTAAATTGTATAATTATGTCACTGGCAAGTTGAGTGGCATTCAATTGCATGATATGAATTGTGGGTTAAAAATATACCGTAGCAAAGTGATTAAGTCTGTGGAAGTATATGGTGAGATGCATCGTTACATCCCTGTATTGGCAAAATGGGCAGGATTTAAAAAAATAGGTGAAAAGCCTGTAGCCCATCAGGCGCGAAAATATGGGGTGAGCAAATTTGGCTGGGAACGCTTTGTAAATGGGTTTCTTGATTTGGCCTCAATCATGTTTGTGGGTAAATATGGTAAAAAACCGATGCATATATTTGGTTTTTGGGGCATATTGGTGTTTATGGTGGGTGCTGGTATTTGGATATATTTGGCTATTGCAAAATTTGCCTTTATGCAATACAAAATGACTGAACGTCCATTATTTTATGTAGGCATTATTTCGATTGTGATAGGCACACAATTGTTTTTGGCAGGTTTTTTAGGCGAGCTCATTTCTCGAAATTCGAGTGATAGAAATAGTTATAATATCGCAGAAAAAATAGGCCTAGATGAATAAACAAATGGTCCCGTAGTTCAATGGATAGAACGAAAGTTTCCTAAACTTTAGATACAAGTTCGATTCTTGTCGGGACTACTAAAAAATCGTAGTGGAAGTAAGGATGGTGAGAACGAAAGTTTCCTAAACTTTAGATACAAGTTCCCTGTCCGACTGCGTCATTCAGGCGGGGATTCTTGTCGGGACTACATAATCACTTTTACATGTTTTATACTTATGTAATAAAAAGTAAAATTAAAGATTACTACTAGAAAGGTCATTGCGAAAACACCGATGTTTCAGTTCATTCAAACAAAGATGGAACAAAAATTTCCTAAACTTTAGATACAAGTTCCCTGTCCGACTGCGTCATTCAGGCGGGGATTCTTGTCGGGACTACATAAAAAATTGTAGTGTATGCCCCAATGCCACATACCATGTAATAACCTTGTTCCGTACACAGCATTGCTATTTGTCTGAACCGCTGAAA
>OEIV010000309.1_pt1 | contig 29043 bp, 20 predicted proteins | sample 1539231 | NCBI WGS metagenome assembly OEIV01 (sample SAMN03794762, study PRJEB22550) | activated sludge metagenome | feature: wastewater treatment plant; material: activated sludge; isolation source: Wastewater treatment plant of a petroleum refinery complex | place: Argentina: Buenos Aires ... | reverse complement strand
GGTTAGTGCCCGCTTATCACCGCCTTGGTGCGCACCAAAGTGTCTGTCTTTTTCGGCTCTTCCCGGATTTCTCAAAAAAATCTTCGCGCCCTTTCCCCCCTCGCGCAACCCATTCTCCGGCCTTGTCTTCTGCCCTTTCCTGGTGCCCAGTGCCAAGTGCCTAGTGCCCACTTACCACCGCCTTCGTGCGCACCAAAGTGTCCGTCCGCCCACTGGTGGAGAGCGGGTGTGTACCCCGCGCTCGCCGGCAAGTGGAGTCACTCATCCAATACCACGTTCGAGACGTTTCCCGCTAGCATGACTCGCCCGCCACCGGCGCCACGCGCCCGCGGCCCGACCACAGGAGCGCCCCGTGTCCGACCATCGCCGTCATCCCCGCGCGCCCCGCACCTCCCGCCGCGGAAGCGTGCTCGTTTCGTTCCCCACCATCCCCCTCGTGTGGACCGCCGCCATCGCCCTCGCGGGTCTGGCGGCCTTCGCCGTCCCGGGAACATCCGAGTCCAGCGCGACCCAGCCCGCCGCCAAGGTCGACCCCGCCCTCGGCCAGATCGGCTGGGCCGCGACCTACGGCACCGGACCAAGCGCCATCAAGTCGCACACGCACTGGGCCGCGTTCGCCCTCGCCGAGAACGAGAGCCCCGACCCGCTCGTCGCCCCCGCGGCCTTCCAGGCCGACTTCGCCGGCGAGGTTGAGGTCGAGCAATCGGGCAAGTACCGCTTCCGCCTCGACGCCGAAGGCGGGCGCGCCTCGCTCAAGTTCTACGACAAGCTCGGCAAGGAGATTGTGAACGTCACGTCCGACGGCACATCGCGCAGCGCCAGCGCTCAATCCGCGTTGGTCGAGCTCCCCGCCGGTCCGATCACCGCCAGCGTGAAGTTCGCCCGCAGCGCCGGCAAGCCGGCGGGCCTCGCGACCTGGTGGGAGGGGGAGATGAAGTTCGCGGGCGGCGGGCCCGGCGGCTTCCCGCTCGAGCCGCTCCCGCCCCCCGCGGTCCGCGTGCCCAAGTTCGCCTCCGCCGCGGCACAGCAGGCGGAAGACTCGATCAAGGGGCGCGTGCTCCTGGGCGAGTACGGCTGCGTTCACTGCCACGCCGTCGACACGGGCGACCCCAGCGCCTTCGATCGCTCGGGCGTCTTCCATCGCATGGGCCCGGCGCTCGGCGAGATCGGGCGGCGCGCCTCGCCGCAGTGGCTGCAGCGCTGGATCATGAACCCGACGCAGCTCAAGCCCGGCACGCACATGCCCGACGTCTTCGGCGACACGCCGAAGGACGCCAGCGACGCCGAGGCACTCGTGCACTTCCTCGCCGCTCCGCACTACGACCCCAAGGCCGCGGAGACCCCCGCCACCGAAGAGTCCGTCATCGATCGCGGGCGGGCGCTCTTCCATACCGTCGGCTGCGTCGCGTGCCATGGGCCGATCGAATCGCCCGCCGCGGCGTTCAAGAGCGATGGGCTCTCGAAGGACACGCCGCCCCAGCACCCCGTGCTCGGCTACGGCGATCTGAAGGGCAAGTGGCGTCCGTCGGCGCTGTCGGAGTTCCTGCAGAACCCGCAGAGCATCCGCCCCGGCGGGCGCATGCCGTCGATGAACCTCACCAAGGAAGAAGCAGACCTGATCGCGGCGTATCTCACCAAGACCTGGGAACCAGCGCCCGCGGGCGGGTTCACGGTCGATCCCGAGAAGGTGAAGATCGGCCAGGCGGTGTTCAGCGTCCGCGGGTGCGCGTCGTGCCACACCATGGGCGACAACCTGCCCACGCCGCCCGCGACGCGTTCCAAGCCGCTCTCGAAGCTCGCGCTCGGCAAGGGCTGCCTGGACCCCAGCGACAAGTCCACGCCGCGCTTCGCGATCAACGACCGCGATCGCAAGGTGATGACCGCCGCCATCCCGCTGGTAAGCAAGTCGGTGCATGTCGCCCCGACGGACACGGCCCTCCGCACCATGGAGGCCCTGAGCTGCCGCGCGTGCCACACGATCGACGGCACGGGCGCGCCGGACCCGGCACTCAAGCCCTACTTCCGCACGGCCGACGATCGCATCGACCTCGGCAACGAGGGCTTCATGCCGCCCAACCTGACGGCGGTGGGTTGGAAGCTGAGCACGATGTGGATGCACGACCTCCTCACCAAGGGCGCGCGGGCCAGGCCCTACATGGGCACGCGCATGCCCCAGTTCGGCGAGATGAACGTCGGCAAGATGGCCGAGCAGATGGCGGCCCAGGTCGGCGTTCGCCCGGGCGCCGATACGACCGAGCCCAAGCCCACCGATGAGCAGATGATGGCGGGAAGGCAGCTCGTCGGCATGGCCGGTCTCAAGTGCATCGAGTGCCACACGTTCGACGGCAAGGCGACGATCGAGACCACCCCCGGGCCCGACATCACCGAATTCGCGGGACGAATCCGCCACGAGTGGTGGCGGAGTTACGTCCGCATGCCGGGGCGCTTCAAGCCCGGCACCAAGATGCTCGCGTTCTTCCAGACCGGCAGCAGCAACTACAAGGACCTCTACGCGGGCGATGCGACCAAGCAGATCGAAGCGCTCTGGTCGTACTTCACGCTCGGCGGGTTCGCGCCCGCGCCGGTCGGGCTGCCCTCCGAGAATCGCGGGCTGGTGCTCCCCGTGGGCGACAAGCCCGTCGTGTTTCGCTCATTCCTGAAGAACGCGGGATCGCGCGGCATCGCGGTCGGTTTCCCCGCCGGCCTGCACTTTGCCTTCGACGCCGCGAACGCCAGGCTCGTCGAGGCCTGGCGCGGCGACTTCATCGATGCGTCCGGCGCCTGGAAGGACCGCGGCGGCGGCATCACGCCCGAGAAGGGCGACATCGTCTGGAACGCGCCCAAAGGACCGGCGCTCTTGATCGCCGGCGAGAAGCCCGCGGCCTGGCCGGACAAGGCCGACGTGTCGTTCAAGGGCTACACGCTCGACAGCGCCGGCGTTCCGACCTTCAACTCGGTTCAGGGCGGCGTGACGATCGCGGAGAAGTTCGAGCCCGTCGACGCGGGCAAGGCCATCAAGCGAACCTTCACCATCGGCGGCCTGCCGCCCGGCGTCAAGGTCTGGCTCAACCCCGGCAAGGGAGCCGACTCGGTCACCGTGATCGACAACGTCGCCGAACAGGGCAACCTGGATTCGCTGATCTCGATCTCGGCACGCGACGCGGGCAAGCCCGTCTCATTCTCGGTGGTGATCAAGCCATGAACATGATGAACCGCACGAACAACACGAACAACACGACGCGGTCGAACGCGCGGCTGGCGGGGCTTTGCGTCGCTGCGGCGCTGCACGCGATCACGCCGATCGCGCTGGCGCAGCCGGTCGTGCAGGCGCTGCTCCCCGGGTACAAGAAGCTCGAGACGCGCCAGGCGACGCGCGAAGCGGCGCTGGCAAAGCTGGGCGGGAACGCGGTGGAGTGGGGACGCTGGATGGCCGTCGGGCCGCTCGACCATCCCAAGGGCGGCAAGGACATCGCGACCGCGTACGAGCCTGAGGAGTTGCTAGCGGCGATGAGGGAAGACAAGGACGTCTCGCTCGAGCGCGAGTTCAAGGGCAAGGGCGGCAAGCCGATCGCGTTCACCGAGGTCTCGCCCGACCACTACCTGAAGGCGGGCGATCCGAGCGCGATCGATCTGGAGAAGTTCGCGGGCGGCCCGAAGGAGAAAGCGGTCGCGTACCTGTACCGGCGCGCGGTCGTCGATCGCGCGATCGACGTGCCGATCGCGATGGGCTCGGACGACGGCGTGCGCCTGTGGCTGAACGGCGAGCTGGTGGTGGACGTCAACGCCGAGCGCCCGATGTCGCCCGACAGCGAGCACGCGACGCTCAAGCTGCGCAAGGGGATCAATCACCTCCTGTTCAAGGTCTCGCAGGGCGCGGGCGAGTGGACGCTGGCGTTCTCGCAGGGGTTCGAGATGAGGCCGCAGGTCGAGGCGGCCCTGGACTTTGCGCTCGACCGCGATTTCCCGAGCGCGGAGCAGAACTACTACAAGCTGTCGACGGTGCCCGCGGTGACGCGTGGCGTGGACGGGCGCGACCTGCCGATCGTCGCCGAGGTCGGCGGGATCGATATGTCCCCGCCGTCGCGCCAGGGCGGCAAGCAGCGCGTGATCCTGACAACGCGGCGAGGCGAGGCGTGGCTGGTTGACGGCGTCTTTGCCAACCCGCCGCTGGATCCCAAGTGGACGCTGTTCGCCGGCGGGCTCCAGGAGCCTCTCGGCGCCGCGGTGCGCCCGGCCCAGGGGCGCGAGGGCGTCGACGTCTTCTGCGCCCAGCGCGGCGAGCTCACGCGTCTCTCCGACACCAACGGCGACGGCGTGGCGGACGTGTTCGACACGTACTGCGCGGCGTGGCAGATCAGCGGGAACTACCACGAGTATGCCTTCGGGCCCAAGTTCGACAACGCCGGCAACGCGTGGGTGACGCTCAACCTCGCGCACACGGGCGACGACGGCACGGTGATGGGCGCGCCGGTTCCAACGCGCGGCTGGGCGGTGCGCATCGCGCCCGACGGCACGATGACCAAGGCCGCCGACGGCCTGCGCTCGCCCGACGGGATCGGCATTTATTCCGACGGCGAGATGTTCTACACCGACAACCAGGGCGACTACGTCGGCACCTGCAAGCTCAGCCATCTGAAGATGAACAGCTTCCACGGGCACCAGTCGATGCTGAAATTCCGCGAGGGATACGGCCCGAACTGGCGCAAGGATGGCAAACCCGTTCCCGAAATCACAATGCCCGCGGTGTGGTTCCCGTACACCAAGATGGGGCAGAGCGCCAGCGACGTGGTGCTCGACACGACGGCGGGAAAGTTCGGGCCGTTTGCGGGCCAGCTCTTCGTGGGCGACCAGACCAACGCGACCGTGATGCGCGTCGACCTGCAGAAGGTCAAGAACGCCAAGGGCGACGAGATCTATCAGGGCGCGTGCTTCCCGTTCCGCGAGGGTCTGGCGAGCGGCGTACACCGCATGGTGTTCGCGGCGGACGGATCGATGTTCGTCGGCATGACCGATCGAGGTTGGGGCTCGGTGGGGGCGAAGCGCTACGGCCTGCAGCGTCTCTCGTGGTCGGGGGTCGCGCCGTTCGGGGTGCTGCGCATGACGCCGACGGCGGACGGTTTCGTGTTCGAGTTCACGCGGGACCTCCCCGACGATTGCACCGATGCCGCGAGATTGAAGGAGTACAAGGCGATCAGCTATACGTATGAGTATCGCCCCGAGTATGGCTCGCCCGAGATCGACAAGAAGGAGCACGCGATCGCGGGGGTGCAGCGTCTGGACGCGCGCCGGCTCGTGGTGATGATCGGGGCGCTGCGCACCGGGGCGATGGGCTATGTGCATGAGTTCACGCTTCCGGCCCTTGAGAGCAAGCCCGACGAGAAGGGAGAGTCGCACCCGCTCCTGCACACCAAGGCGTACTACACGCTGCACGTTGCGCCGGGCGAATAGAGGCGAGCGTCACCCGTGGTTTCGAGTCTCCAAACGAACGAGGTCCGAATGATCCGCCGCGAGTTTGCCGCCCTTGCCCTGATCTTCACGTGCGTGGCCGGCGCGGCGCCGGCGCTGGCCCAGCCGGGGGGAGCGTCGGGTGCGCCGATGATCGGGCGTGTTCCATACAAGAAGCTCGGGACGCGCGACGCGACCGAGCGGGCGATCATCGACGCGATGTTCCCGGCCAAGGTCGAGTGGGGAAACTGGCACGCGTTGTGGGCGTTTCCGTTCAAGAAGTTCGGCGATCTGCACCTGGACGCCGGCCCGGAGGCGGACCTCCTAGGCGCGATCAACGCGGGAACATCGCCCGACTTCGGCGCGACTTATAAGGGCCTCGACGGGAAGCGGCGCGCCTGGAAGGAGCTGGGCGACATGCGCAACCGCGTGCTCAGCTTCAACGAGCTGGAGGGACGCGAAGTGGGGTGGGCCGCGGGCTATGCGTATACGACCATCACGGCGAAGGAGCCCACGACGCTCAACGTGACGATGGGCGCCGACGACGGCATGCGCCTGTGGCTGAACGGGCGGCTCATCCTCGACGTCGACGCTCCGCGCAGCCTCAACCCCGACGAGGACCATGTCCGACTCGACCTCCGGGCCGGCGTCAATCACCTGCTCTTCAAGGTCTCGCAGGGCGGGGGCGGCTTTGAGATGCAGGTCAACGCGCGCCCGGAGCTCGACACGTTCACCGCGGCCCAGCTGCGGTATCACCTGGATGTGGATTTCCCGCAGACGCCGGAGGCCGAGTACTACCGCAGCGTGGTGGTTGCGGTTCCCGCCGACATCGAGCTGGAGGTCGGGGGGCTGGCGCTCCTGCCCGACGGGCGACCGATGGTCTCGACACGACGCGGCGACATCTGGATCGTCGACGGCGCGTACGACTCGCCGGCGTTCAAGGCCCGGTACACGCGCTTCGCGTCGGGGCTCCACGAGCCCCTGGGCCTGGCGGTGCGGGTCGAGAACGGCGTGACGGCGGTGTACTGCGTGCAGCGCGGCGAGCTGACGCGCATGGTCGACGCCAACCACGACGACGCGGCCGATTCGTACGAGGCCTTCTCCGACGCGTGGGGGGTGAGCGGCAACTACCACGAGTTCGCGTTCGGGCCCAAGTTCGATCGCGACGGCAACGCGTGGGTGACGCTGAATGTCGGCTTCTGCGCGGCGCTCGGCAAATCGATCGTGCCGTATCGCGGCTGGGCGATCCGCGTCTCGCCCGACGGCAGGGCGACGCCGTGGTGCGACGGGCTGCGCTCGCCCAACGGCATCGGCGAGTTCTCCGACGGCGCGATGTTCTATCTCGACAACCAGGGGGACTACGTCGGGACCAACCGCATGTCGCAGCTCGTGCAGGGCGCGTTCATGGGGCATCCGGCGGGCCTGCGCTGGCGGGAGGGGTGGAGCGAGGGACAGACCAGGCCGCCCGTGCAGCCCGCGACGATCTGGTTCCCGTACCGGAAGATGGGCCAGTCGGCGGCGGACTTTCTGCTGCTCTCGCCCGAGACGCCCGCGAGCGCTCCCTTCGGCGTGTTCGCGGGGCAGGTGTTCGTGGGCGACCAGACCGATTGCCTCGTCAACCGCTGCTGCATCGAGAAGGTCAGGGGCAAGGACGGCGCGGAGCTCTATCAGGGAGCGTGCATTCCGTTCCGGCGCGCGCTGCAGTGCGGCGTGAACCGGCTCCTGTGGGGCAAGGACGGCTCGATGTTCGTGGGCCAGACCGATCGCGGCTGGGGATCGATCGGGCGGGCCCGCTTTGGCCTGGAGCGCATCGACTGGACCGGCAAGACGCCGCTAGAGATCAAGGAGATGCGGGCGAAGCCCGACGGCTTTGAGCTGACGTTCACGGGTGACATCGATCAGGCCTCGGGCGCGAACGCCGCGTCGTACACGATGAGCAGCTACACGTACGAGTATCACGAGCCCTACGGCTCGGAGGAGATGGAGACGCGCACGCTGGCGGTCCGCGAGGCCAGGGTCATTGACGCGCGCACGGTGCGCCTCACGATCAAGGGGCTGCGCGAGGGCGGGATGGGCTTCGTGCATGAACTGCACGCCGAGGGCGTGCGCGGCGCGGCGGGGACGGAGCACGCGGAAAAGCCACTGTTGCATCCGACGGCGTACTACACGTTGCAGAGGATTCCGATCGACTAGTACTTGTGGGATACGCCGCCGACCGGTTCACGCGGTGCAGCGGCGACGAGATCCGCCGATCGCGGCAATCGCCACGATTGGCATCACGGATGACGGTGACGGAATCGCCGTTGAGACCAGCGCCGTCGAGAAATCAGAGAACGCCACCCAATAGTACAAGCGACGGTTTGGCCCCCAAGTTGGAGGGGTAAAGGCGACGCCACCATTGGATCCTTGAAACTCGCTGATCGTCTTGAACACCCCTGGTGTCACCTCGATCGTGTCCCCACGAATCGCGATGGTTCGAAAGCCGAAGTCGTTCTGGTAGCAAAAGAGGCCTGCGAGCCCGGGCATGTTGTTGATCGATCCCAAGAACGCCACGTCTCCCGACTCATTGATGATGGCATCGGAGCCCGCTCCGTTCCATTTGCGCCGACCCGGACGATCTGGAATGATGTCACCCGACATCATGAGCGTGTGCAGACCGGTCGAGTCGCTAAGAAACACGGCCGAGCCGCCGCTCACGTAACCCGGGATATCGAGATGTGCTACGAACGCAGTTTCTCCGTGTGAATTCACGGATGGGTTGTAGAAATGGCTATTATCAATACCGCTGTATCTGTAGACGGCGATACGCCAAGGAACATCGCGATCGGGGATGGGATCACCCTCGCGAGCAAGGATCCGCAGGATTGGCGAAGCCTCCGACGCGAAATCCACTCTGACAATCGCCGTGTCGTCCTCGTCCGTGACGAGTCCGGTCGACGAGTGTGCCTGTAGAAACGTCCGAAATGCAGCGAACTTTCCGCTTCCAACGCTTACCGCGGAATGTTGATCCAGCGTAATGCGGGAGTCTAAACCGAGAAATCCAGTTTGTCCGTTCACTGCAACGTTTTGTAATCCATCGGCATCTGTCCAAGACCAGATGCCAGATACAATTGATTGGTTTATTTTGACGCGGGATGTTAGCACGATCCGCCCATCCAGGCCAGCGCTGAGTCCCGTCCTGGTGATCGCATAGTCCCCGTCTTCATACAGACTCTGAAACACGGCACCTGCCACGCCGGGGGCCGGATCGCCGGTCCGAACCAGCATGCTCCGCCCGGCCTTGGTCATTCTCCAGATGGCCGAGTCTTCCGGATTACCACCGGTCGCCTTCACAAGCTTGGTTGAGTTGACAACAACTCCGGGTTCGGCGCGACTGAGTGCACCTATCGCGCCAAAGGTGACGCCCGATCCAGCTTCCGGAACGGAAGCCGCACCTCGCATCCGAAGCTCGAGGCCGTTTGTGCCGGTCGCCCAGATGCCGGTTCGGTTAGCGTCGGTTGTACCTGGCCCAATGAGCAAACCCCTAAACGCCGTCCATTCCGAATCATGGACCACCATTGCCAGCCCATTGTTCAATGAACTGAACACTTGGTTCGGATCGGCTCCTGGCGCCTGCTCTTGCGTAACGGCAAGCGGAACAGCAACTCGCTGGTTGATCAGGAAGATACCCGCCCGCGCTGGAGAAGAGATGTCAAGATTGGCACCGATGCTCCCGTCCGAGCCGATCGAATTCCACGCTACATAACTGACCGGGCTCGTTGGGCGGCCAAAGACCGCATCTCCCGTGGCGATATGGACCCGCGTATAGGGCACAATGCTCGCGTATGTGGTCGATCCCACGAGCAATGCCGCAACTCCCAGCACTCTCCCGTCCTTCATGGCACCCTCCCTCATCTCATACCATGCTACAGGGTGGCCGCGCGTGGCTCAAGAGCATTCTCGTCCGATGGGAGAGTTCGCCGGCGCGTCCGGCGCAGCAGCGAGTCTCCTCCCGCCCGCTTATGCTGCGCCCATGCAGCGTGTCCTTGTCACGGTCTTTCTGCTCCTGGCCTCCAACACGTTCATGACGTACGCGTGGTATTACCACGTGAAGAAATCGTCATGGCCGCTGTGGATGGCGATCGGGATCTCGTGGCTGATCGCGCTGCCCGAGTACATCCTGCAGGTACCGGCGAATCGCATGGGGCATGTTGATCACGGCGGGCCGCTCAGCCTGCCGCAGCTCAAGATCATCCAGGAAGCGATCACGCTGATCGTGTTCCTGGTTTTCACGGTGTGGGTCGCGAAGGAAAAGCCGCGCACGACGGACCTGGTCGCGATGGGGCTGGTGCTGGCCGGGGTGGTGGTGGCGATGGTGGGTCGGGGCGGCGGGGTGAAGCCTTGAGCGATGAACTGACGAGCGGAGCGCTCGAGCGGTCTCCGGCGTGGCTGTCGTGGACGGGGATGGTCGCCGGCCCGCTGCTGGCGGCGATGACGATCTGGCTGTTGCCCGCGGACGTCGCGGCGTCGGCGCGGATCGTGGCCGGGGTGGGCGTGTTGATGGCGGTGTGCTGGCTGACCGAGGCGCTGCCGGTGGAAGCGACGTCGCTGTTGCCCCTGGCGATCTTCCCGGTGCTGGGGGTGGCGAAGTTTGAGACGGTCGCGTCGCCCTATGCCAGCGAGCAGGTCTTCCTGTTCATGGGGGGCTTTTTCCTGGGGCGATCGATGGAGCGTTGGGGGCTGCACGAGCGCCTGGCGCTGTCGGTGATGTCGTTCACGGGCTCGTCGCCAACTCGGCTGGTGGCGGGGATGATGCTCGCGACGGGCGTGGTGAGCATGTGGGTGTCGAACACCGCGACGACCATGTTCATGCTCCCGATCGGGCTCTCGGTGGCGGGCGTGGTTGCGTCGCACGCGGCGACGGCGCACGAGCAGAAGCTGGCGCGGAACTTCTCGACGTGCGTGGTGCTGGGGATCGCGTATTCGGCGTCGATCACGGGCGTTTCGACGCTGATCGGCACGCCGCCCAACGGCGTGTTCTCGGGGTTCGTTGAGAAGAACTTCGGGAGGCCGCCGTCGTTTGTGTCGTGGCTGTGGGTCGGGCTGCCGATGGCGGTGATCGTGCTTCCCGCGGCGTGGTTCCTGCTGGTGCGGGTGCTGTTTCACCTGCCCACGGGGGAGCGTGCGGACGCGCGGGAGCTGATCCGCGCTCGGCTCGCGGCGTTGGGGCCCATGAAGCGGGGCGAGTGGGCGACGCTGATCGCGTTCTCGTGCGCCGCGGTGCTGTGGATCGCCCGGCCCTGGGTCAATTCGTGGCTGAACGGCGAGTCGCTGGCGCACGTGCGTGAGCTGATCCACATCAAATCGTTTGCGCTGACCGACGCGGGGATCGCGCTGGCGGCGGCGCTGTCGCTGTTTGTCGTTCCCGCGGGGGAGGGCAAGCGCACGTTCGTGCTGGACTGGCCCACGGCGGTGAAGATCCCGTGGGGCGTGCTGCTCTTCTTCGGCGGGGGCTTGTCGCTGGCCGCGATGATGTCGCACACCGGAGTTGATCTGCTGCTGGGGCGTGCGCTGTCGGGGCTCAAGGGCGTGCCGTTGTGGGTTCTGCTGCCCTTGGTTGTGGCGAGCGTGACGTTCCTTTCGGAGCTTGCGAGCAACGTGGCGCTGGTGGCGGCGGTGTTGCCGGTGATGTACGCGGCGGAGAAGGAGCTGGGGCTCCCGCCGGGCGTGCTGCTGGTGGCGACGACAATCGCGGCGAGCAATGGGTTCATGCTGCCGGTGGCGACGCCTCCCAACGCGCTGGCGTACGCGACGGGGAAGGTCTCGACGCGCCAGATGGCGCGGGCGGGGCTGCTCATCGACCTCACGGCGATCGTGGTGGGCTCGGTGGTGTGCGTGCTGTTCGCGTCGCGCGCGATGTCGTCAGTCGTCCAGTGACGTGGTGCCCTGGTTCCAGATGCCGCGTGATTCGCGGAGGACGTCGACGCGGGGGCTGCGCGAGAAGTCGAGCTTGGCGGCGGCCTTGGCGAGGTCGTCGGCGCTGCGCATGGCGTCGCCGTCGAGGTTGACGACGTAGTCGCCCGCGATGAGGCCGGCGCGTTCGGCGCGCCCGCCCTTGGTGACGTCAAGCACCTGCACGGCCTTGGTGTCGCGGAGGCCGATGCGGCGCGCGACGCGGCGATCGAGCTCGACGGACTTCACGATCGCGCCGATCTCGGGGACGGCGATGCCGCCCAGGGCCTTGGCCATGTTGGTGGTCTGGTCGGCGACCTTCAGCTCGGCGTTGCGCTTGCTCCCGTCGCGGACGAACTCGACGGGGACGCTGGTGCCGGGGGGCGTGAGGGCGATGGCGGTGCGGAGGCGGTCGAGCGCGTCGACGGGGCGTCCGCGGTAGGCGAGGATGACGTCGCCCTCCTTGAGACCGGCCTGTGCGGCGGGGCTGTCGGGGGGGACCTCGGCGATTTTGACGCCGCGCTTGGCGCCGCCCTGGTCGCCGGTGGCGGATTGTTCGGCGAGGGAGACGCCGAGCCAACCGCGCGAGACGCGACCGTTCTTGATGATGGACTCCATGACGTACTGGACGACCTTGGAAGGGATGGCGAAGGAGAGGCCCTCGCTGCCGCCGGAGCGGCTGGCGATGGCGGAGTTGATACCGACGACCTGTGCGTCGAGGTTGAGGAGCGGGCCGCCGGAGTTGCCGGGGTTGATGGCGGCGTCGGTCTGGATGAAGTCCTCGTAGTCGACGAGACCGATGCCGGCGCGGCCCTTGGCGGAGACGATGCCGGCGGTGACGCTGGATTCCAGGCCGCGCGGGCTGCCGATGGCGACGACCCACTCGCCGACGTCGATCGCGTCGGAGTCGGCGAACGTGAGGGGACGCAATCCCTTGGCGTCGATCTTGACGACGGCGACGTCGGTGGCGGGATCGCGTCCGACGGCGCGGGCGGCGAACTCTTGCTGGTCGAAGAGCCTGACCTTGAGGGCGTCGGCGCCGGCGACGACGTGGTTGTTGGTGAGGATGTAGCCGTCGTCGGTGACGATGAAGCCGGAGCCAAGGCCGGTCTGGGTGAGGCGCGATTCACCCGTGCGGGTCGGGAAACCGAAGACGTCGCGGGTGTAGGTGGGGACCTTGTTGAGCTGGGTGATGTGGACGACCGAGCCCTCGGCCTTGGTCGCCACGGTCCGGAAGACCCGCGACAGGCTGCGGGCAAAGTCGATGTCGGACTTGGTTGCTTGCGGGGTTGCCTGCAAGGTCGACGTGGGCTGGTTTGCGGGTTGGGTTGCGGGTTGGGCCAGGGCGGTTGCGGAGAGCGGCAGACACCACGCCTCCACCATCACGGCGGCGAGCGCGGCGCGGACCAGGAACGAACCAACACCACCCCGGAACGAACGGGCCTGGACCTTCGAAAAACTCATGGCGTGCATTCTCCGATGACGCGATCCCTGCTTTCCCTGTGGGCACGAGGCGGGGTCACCGCGCGTACTCGGCCCAGGTCGTCGGCGTCTCGCCCACCCGCACCCGCTCGACCCGGAGTCCCGCCGGGAGCATGTAGCTCCTGCCGTCGGGGCCCGCGATCGACCGCCGGGCGGCGATCACCGACTCCAGTTCATCAAAGATGAACTTGGCGAAGACTTCCGTCGTGGGGTCTTTACCCTGAAAAATTACGATTCTTTCCTGAACGGATTCCAACTTCGGCAGGATCGGGTCGTTGCTGTTGACGGCCAGGGAGTGATCGAAGCGGTCGACGGCGGCCGCGATGGCGTGCTTCAGGGCGGCGAAATCGCACACCATGTCGCTGGCGTCGAGTTCGGCGGCGGAGACGACCACGTCGATGGCGCGGGTGTGGCCGTGGGGGAATCGGCAGCGGCCGGGGTGCTTGGAGAGCATGTGCCCGGACTCAACGGTGAAGGATTTGCAGATGCGGTAGGGCATCGGGGGGATGGTAGGGAGAGGTGGCGGAAGAAGTGGTGGGGGTGGTCGGGTGGCGGAGTGGCGAAGTGGCGGAGTGGCGCGAATCGTGCGGGGCTTGGTTTCAGAGGGATGGAAATGAAAAAGCCCGGCGCGATGGCCGGGCTTGGTGGGATTCGAGCGGGACGCGTGGGTGACTACTCCTCGGGGACGTTGTTGCCGGTGGCGATCTCGCGGAACTTGAGGCGGAGGGTCTTGGTGATCGGTCCCTCGCTGGAGGAGATGCGGGTGGACTTGGTGATGTTGCCCTTGCCGTCGTGCTGGTCGATCTGGGTGACGCCGATGATCTCGGCGGCGGTGCCGGTGAGGAAGACCTCGTCGGCGGTGAGCACGTCGTCGAGCGTGAGCGTCTTCTGGGTGCAATTCAGGCCGAACATCGGGGCGAGGTCGCGCATCACGAAGCCGCGGGTTACACCTTCGAGGATGCCGGCGTCGGAGGGCGGGGTGAAGAGTTGCCCGTCCTTGACGATGAAGATGTTGTCGCCGGAGCCTTCGGTGACTTCACCGTTCAGGTTGAGCATGATGACCTCGTCGCAGCCGAAGTCGATGGCTTCGCACTTGGCGAGGATGTTGTTGAGGTAATTCAAGCTCTTGATGCGCGGGTCGAGACACGCGATCGGGGTCTTGGGTCGGCGTGCGACGATGACGCGCATGCCGGCTTCGTAGGCCTCCTTGGGGAAGAGTCGGATCTGGTCCATGATGCAGATCACGCCGGCGGTCGGGCAGCGGCGTGGATCGAGGCCGAGCGTGCCGAAGCCGCGGGTGACAACGAGGCGGATGTAGCCATCGGTGGCGTTGTTGGCCTTGATGCACTCGCGCTGGATTTCGATCATGCGCTCGCGCGACACCGGGATCTTCAGGCGGATCTGATCGGCGCAGTGGTAGAGGCGATCCATGTGCTGCTTGCACTTGAAGATCTTGCCCTGGTAAACGCGGATGCCCTCGAAGATGCCGTCGCCGTAGAGCAGGCCGTGGTCATAGACGGAGACCATCGCCTTGCTCTTGGGGAGCATCTGGCCGTTGACGTGGATGATGGGAAGGTCGGCGTCGATCGGTTGCGCGGCCGACTTGGCGGTGACCTTCGCGGGCTTGGTGGTCGCCTTCATCACGACTTTGGCCGCGGGCTTGGCTTTGCCGTTGGCTTGGGCGCGGGGCGCGGGCTTGGTCGAGGAGGGCTTGCTCGAGAGGGGCCTGGTCGATCGTGCGGCACGGACCGCCGACGGACGCTTGCTGGTGCGAACGGGCTTGGACGCCAACGTCTTGGTCTTCACACGCACCTCCAGAGTCGAGAGGGCGCCCGGACCGAGCGCCCGCCGAACTTGTAGGCCGCCCCGCCCCCGCCGCGCGGGAATCGCGTGAGCGACGGCGATTCTAGGAGGCTCGTTGGCGAAGTTTGCTCAATTGATGAACCGCGTGGCGACGATTGCGGTAGGTGATCCAACGCACGGAGTTCGGGAACATCCCTATGAAATCGTCCGAGAATGGCGGCACGCCGACGAACTGGTCGCGCGCGAGAATCGCGGGCCTGGGCGTTGGCCTCTCGTGCCTGGCGGTCGGGCTGGTGAACTCGGGGATGTTCGCCGGAATGGGGGGCTCATCGAACCAGCGGGGCGAGCCGACCGAGGTGAACTTCGTCGCCTCCGCCGATCTCCCGTCGACCGAATCCCGTGCCGCCGCACCGACCAGCGACGCGGACCGCGGCGTGAGCACCGAAGCGACCTCCGGCTCGCACATCGACGCACGCCCGGCGCGCAACGTGCCCAGCGATTTCTCCGTGATCTTCGCCGCCGCCGCCAGCCCCGGCGAGAACAACCCCGCGGGGCTCATGGCCGACACGAACTTCGACGGCGCGATCGACGGCCGGGACGTTGAGGAGTTTGTCGATGCGATCGAAGCGGCCATCGATCAGGCACGCCGCACCGGGTACGGCGGCTTCAGCGCACGCTACGACCTGAACGACGACGGGCGGCTGGACGAGCGCGACCTGGATCTGTACTTCGACGCGTTCGGCTACGGAGAGCGGGGCCCGCGCTTCAAGGGTGTTCACCTCGTGAAGTGCTGATAGGCCGCGGCTAGGCGGTGCGGACTTCCGCGCCGCAGTCCTTCTTGAGGCGCGTCACGAGCGCGTCGATCTCGGGGTCGACCTCTTCGCGCCGGAGCGTGCGCTCGGCGTCTCGGAAGTAGAGCCGGAACGTCACGGACTTCTTGCCCTGGCCGATCTGCTTGCCGCGGTAGGCGCCGACGAACTCGAGGCGCTCGCGCCACTTCATCGATTGCGACTGAACGATCGACTGGAGCGACGCCCAGGTCACCTTCTCATCGACGATGACGGAAAGGTCGCGATCGATCGCGGGGAAGGCGGGGCGGGTGGTGACGCTCGCCTTGGGCGGGAACGCCGCGACGAGCGGGTCCAGCCCGATCTCGGCCGCCACCACCGGATGATCGAGCCCGAACTGGGCCAGTGTCGCGGGCGCGACGAGCCCGAAATACCCGAGCGGCTTTCCATCGAGCGAAACACCCGCGCACGCGCCGGAGTCCATCGACGCGAAGGGTGCAACGCCGGGCGTGAAGGTCAGGTCGGCCCCGTGCCCGCGCATGGCGCGGACCATTGCCTCGATCGCGCCGCGGACAAGGCGCACGCCTTCCTGCTTTTCGGCGACGCCGGGCTTGCCGCCACCGGACGGAACGTCGAGGAGCAGCGCGACGTTGCGGTGCTCGACCGTCTGGCGCGTCGAGCCATCGCCTTCCTGCGCGAACACCGCGGAGACCTCAAAGAGCCGGGCCGAACCCGGCGCGACGGCCTTGGCGTCCTGGTTCCCGCGGCGGCACGAGAGCAAGCTCGGGATCACGCTCGGGCGCACCACCGGCTCGGCCTTGCGGCGTTCGTCGTCGACCTCGATGCTCGACAGCCCGGGCGGCACGAAGCTCTTGGCGTCGGGACGACTCACGAAGCTGAAGGTGATCGTCTCATAGAAGCCGAGGCCCGTGAGCACGCGCGAGAGCTCGCGGCGCGCCCGCTCGCTTCTCTGCGGCTCGCGGATGGTGACGGGCAGCTTGTCCATGATCGGGATCACCGACAGGCCGCGCAGGCGCGCGACTTCCTCGATCAGATCAACCTCGCGGGAAAGATCGGGGCGCCAGGCGGGCGCGGTGCAGCGCAGCTCGCCGCCGGCCCGCCCGATCGGCTCGACCACCACGCCCACGCTGGTGAGGACGCGTGCGATCTCGGGGACTTCGGTGTGGACGCCCAGCAGCGAATCGCAGCGCTCCGGGCGGAGGCGGATCGGCGTGAGCGGCTTGAGGGCGGGGCCCTTGGCGATGACGCCCTCGCACAGCGAGCCGCCCGCGACCTCGATGATGAGGGCCGCGGCGCGACGGGCCGCGTCGTCGATCATGCGCGGATCGACGATGCGTTCGAAGCGGTAGCTGGCGTCGGTGCGGATTCCGAGGCGCCGGGCGGCACGGCGGATCGTGACCGGGTCCCACGTCGCCATTTCCAGCACGACATCCGTCGAACTCGCGTCGATCTCCGAGTCCGCGCCGCCGATCACGCCGGCGAGGCTCTGGGCCCGCTCCGCGTCGGCGACGACCAGCTCATCGCTCTTGAGCGTGCGCTTCTTGGCGTCGAGCGTCGTGAGGGCCTCGTTGTCCCGGGCGAAACGGATGACGAGCTTGCCGCCCGCGAGCTTCTTGAGATCGAAGACGTGGCAGGGGTGGCCGAGTTCGAAGGTGATGAAGTTCGTGATGTCGACGACGTTGTTGATGGAGCGCTGGCCGACGGATTCGAGCGCCTTGACGAGCCACGCGGGCGACGGGCCGACCTTCACGCCGCGGATCAGTCGCGCGGTGAAGAGAGGGCACTCGCTCGGCTGGTTGTTTTCGATGGAGAGGAGCGGTGCGATCGGGCCGCCGGTCGCGTTGGGGAGCTGTGTGACGGGCGCGGCAAAGCTCCGCCCGGTCTTGGCGGCGACCTCGCGGGCGAGTCCGACGTGCGAGAGGCAATCGCCGCGGTTGCTGGTGATCTCAACATCGAGTCGGACATCGCCTCCCTCGAGCGTTTCGCGCGACTCGATGGGGAAACCCGCGTCCATGAGTGAGCGTTCGACCTCGTCGGGCGAGGCGTTGGCGGGCTGCAGATATCGGTTGAGCCAGGCGACGCTGATGTTCATAGGGCGGAAGGGTAGGGGGCGGGAGGAAGTGGCGGAGTGGTCAAGTGGTCGGGTGGTCAAGTGGTCGCGATTGCCTCTGCCTTGACGGGCTCAAGCCGCGTGCGGGAGAGGGTGGCTGCACGCTGACCGAATGAGTCCGAAGCGCGAGCGAGGTGACTGTGTTCGTGCTTCCCCTGCCCGATGCCTGATTCCCGATGCCTGGTGCCTCTCATCAGAATCCCGATCGCAATGAGCGGCGAGTCTCCCGAACCCGCGACATGCCGGGTCCCTCCCGCGATACACTGGGCCCATGCTCGACCGACCGATCAGTCTTCCTCGCTCCACCTCGTGCGATCGTCTCGGACTTCGCCCGTCGCCGCTGGCTTTGGCGTGCGTCACGGCGATCGCGGCGCTGGCTGGCTGCGCCTCGGACTCCATTTCGCCGACCAAGAACGATGCGACCGAGACCGCGCCGAACTCGCCGGCGGGCGATCAGGATCCGGCCAGCGCGGGCGCCATGACTTCGGCTTCGCTCCCCGAGCAAGCGCCGACCGACTTTGCGCTGAGCATCACGGTTGCAACCCCGGACCCCTCGCGCGATCCTTCGACTCTGGCGCGTTGGCAGCGGCCCGCGCGTTATATCGTGGAGCCGGGCGGCACGTTCCGCGCGTCGGTCCGGCCCGGGGCGCGAGTCGACGCGTATCCGCCGCCGATCCGCACGCTCTCGCGTGCGCAGATCGAGACGCTGTGGGCGAGCGTGCGCGCGGACTCGTGGATGAGCGAGCCGCCCGCGGGGTCGAAGGCGGTCGCGGCGCCCGAGGTTGAAACGATGCCGCCGGAGATTCAGCGACGCAGCGCGCTTGTGTGGGTCAGCGCGGCGGGGATGCGTCGCGGCGTGGTCGTGCCGCTGGCGGCGGGAAGCCCGGAGTCCGATGCGGCGGCGAGACTGATCGATCAACTCGCGGAACTGGCGTGGGTGAGGAAGTAAGGAGAAGTCACGAAGTCACGGAGGGATTCCGATTCGTGGATCGTGATTTGCGCGTTGAGCCTGACTGATCTCGGTCGTGTGAAGAGCCATCAGAGACAATGCACGAAGCAGGCCGCGTCAGTGTCGCGCGCTGCCGAGGATTGTCTCCATCGCTTGCGTGATGGACATCGCCGGGCCGACGCGCAGGCAGCGTGACGGATCGATCCCGGCCGCGATGCCGGCCTGGATATCCCGCTCCGCGTCGCCCACCAGCCATGAGCGAGCGAGAACGAGCGAGAGGTCTTCTGCGGCGGCGAGGATCATGCCGGGCGAGGGCTTTCGCCACGGGTGCTCCATCGTGAACGCGGGCACGTTTCCTCGCGGATGGAACGGGCAGTAGTAGAACGCGTCGATCACGGAGTCGCCCAGGAGCGACGCGAGCCTGGCGTTGACGCGGTCGACCTGCGCGGTGGTCGCGCCGCCCCGCGCGACCGAGCCCTGGTTGCTCACAACCACCAGCGCGAATCCCGCCCGCTTGAGCGCGGCGCACGCCTCGCGAGCGCCGGGCAACAGGCGCACGAGCGCGGGGTCGATGACATCGCCCGGCGCGGCGGGCGGCGGCGGCGCGGGGAGCGAGTTCGCCTCCATCAGCGTGTCATCGCGATCAAGAAACACTGCGGGCCGCATGGGTGACGATAGGCGGGGGACATATCTGGACACGGCACCGAGCGGCGAACTCGGCCGCCCAAGCTGCACGCCCGTTCGGTGTCGCTGCATCCCGCGGTGCCTGCATCTCTGGCGCGTTTCGCCGGTATGCTCTCCCGGCGTGTTCCTCTCGATCATCATCCCATCGCACAATGAAGAGCGGCACATCGGCGCGACGATCGACGCCCTGCGCCATGCCGCGAGCGAGACCGCGCAGGCAATCGCCCAGCGCCCCGCGTCCGACGACCCGCCGTTCGTACTCGAGCACGAGATCATCGTCGCGCTCGACGCCTGCACCGACGCGACCGAGACGATCGCCCGCGCCCGCGGATGCATCGTCACGCCCCATGACCGGCGGCAGATCAGCGCCACGCGGAATCTCGGCGCGCGTCGCGCCCGCGGCGACACGCTCCTGTTCGTCGACGCCGACACGATCGTGCCGCCGGCGGCGCTGCTCCAAGCGATCGACGCGATCCGTGGCGGCTGCGTGGGGGGCGGTGCGCCGGTGAAGTTCGACGGGCGCGTGCCGCTCTATGCCGAACTGTGCCTGGCGATCCTGACGGCGTCGTTCCGCGCCTCGCGTCTGACGGGCGGCGCGTTCTTCTTCTGCACGCGCCGAGCTTTCGAGGCTGTTGGCGGGTGGGACGAATCGCTGTTTGCGTCCGAGGAAATCACACTCGCAAAGGCTCTTCAATCGCTCGGCGAGTTCCACATCACTCGCCACCCCGTCATCACCTCGGGGCGGAAGCTGCGGACGCACAGCGCGGGGGAGATCGTGTCGCTGCTTCTTCGCGGTATCCGCTCGCGCCTGTTCGACGACAACAACATGCTCAAATCGCGCGAGGGGCTTGATCTCTGGTACGCGCCGCGGCGCGACGATCCGCACACGCCGTAGCGGATTTTCGCGAACACGCGGGCCACGACGGAAGTAAGCTGTTGTAATGGGCGGGCCGACGCTGATCCAACTCGTGGCATGGGCAGCGACGGGCGTGTGCGTGCTAGGCGCGGTTTGGCTCCTTTGGCTCGCGCGATTCCGAGACAAGGACCGCGACAAGGCACGCTGTCCGAGGTGCTGGTACGAACTTGGCCGCCTCGATTCGCCGCCGGCGCTGCCCGTGACGTGCCCGGAGTGCGGAAGGAAGGTCGAGACGTTGCGCCAACTGCAGCGCCGATGCTTCCGTCGCTGGCCGGTCTTGGTTGCGCTCCCCTTGCTGCTGGCGGCGTGGGTGTGCTGGGAACTGCCGCGGATCGACCAACGCGGCTGGCTGTGGCTGGTGCCGAATCGTGTGTTGTTTGAGGTGTATCCGATTGGAAAGCCGCAGAACGATTTGCAGCAGCAGGTTTACATGCGGCTTGGAAGAGCAACTTGGCCTGGTGGCTTTCAGCTGAGGACGCTCGACGAGGACGACCTTGCCGTGTTGATCTCAAGGTGCGCTCGCGGGAACCCCCTCGCGCCCCGTCTGTCAGAGAAGTGGAATCAGACCTATGGCGTACTTCTGCGCTCGGTGCTGTCGTCCGATGCTCCACTCCCGGAGAGTCCTGCCAGGCTCGCGTCGCTCGGACCGCCTGTACCTGCACTCGTTGCCGCGATGGAAGAGGTGGCGAGCCTGCCCTGTGATTTCAGCGTGACAACGCGCGACGTATGGCCGACCGCTGCGGTCTCGCGACAACTGGTGGGAATAGAGCAGACCAACATCAGGTGGCCGCACTTCTGGAAGATCGAGGGCGCGATCGAGTGGACGGCCAAGAACGAGCGCGGCGAACGAGCGCAAGGCACCGGCACCTATGAGCGCATGCAATCTAAGATCGACGTCCCGCTGGAAGGAAACGTGAGCGTCGACGCCACGATCAAGCTCTTCAAGCTGCCGCCGCCGGGAGTTGCGGGCGAGAAGCGTCTGCTGATCGCTCATCCGTTCCAGTGGAAGTACCGAACCGTGCCGACCGTGGAGGCCGCGTACACACCGGTCGTTGGTATTCGGATCGACGAAGCACTCACGCGAGTTCGCGTGTACACCCGCGGCGCCTCGCTGGTGATCAACGCGACCCCGCTCGCCGACGCGGGCGTTGCCGAAGTGACCTTTGCGGCACGGCTTACGCTCCACGCAGGCGAACGAATCGTCGGCACGAGCAAGGCGGTCTGGATCGGAAGCGCCAAGCGGATGAACCTGTATGGGCCTGGGGGCCTCGACGAGTCCGCACCGGAGGCCACCTCGCTTATGGCGGGCATCATCCCTCCCGGGCTCACGCTCACGCTGACGAGCGATCCATCGCTGGCGATTCAGACCCAGTCCACCGATCGCTTGTGGACCGGCGAAGTCACATTCCCGCTGCCGCCCGGCCCTGTGGTCGACCCATACGCACCCGCGGACCAGCCGCCGGTGAGCAAGTAGCACATCCATCACCTTCTCGCGCGCAGTTCGTTGTACAACATCGACACCCAGCGGCTGTAGAACTCGAACAGCGGCGCCTGGTCGGTGCGCCGCTTCATCGTGCCCGCGGAGCTGGTCGACGTCGTCGTCACCAGCACGTCGGGCGGGCAGTGGAACTCGCGGAAGCCGCGATCGATCGTCAGCGCCGCGCGGGCCAGCCAGCGCGACAGGAGATCGACGCGGTCGTGGTTCGACGCCAGGTCGAATCTCGCGCCGGGAGCCGCCAGCGCCGCGAGCGGCTCGGTGTCCAGGCGGTTCGACACGAATCGCAGGCGGCGCGACGACAGCCACACATCGAGCACCGTCGTCATCTGGTCCGTTCCGTGCGGCGCGGGCTGGGCGCTGTCGGACCCGCCCAGCGCCGTGAGCGGCAGGCCGATCGCCGCGGTGCCGATCGCGCGCACCGCGTCCGCCGCGCCCGAGCTCGCCCCCGACGTGCCGCCCGCGACGAGTGTTGAACGGACCTTGCCGATCACCATCAGCTCGATCTCGGCGGCGTTGAACGCGAACGCCGGCGCTCGCCACGGCTCGACCTCCGCGGCGTGGGACTTGCCGGGGACGAGGCGCTTCACGGGCGTCGCGTCGGGCAGCGCGTCGATCGCGTCGCGCGTCGGCGCGAACGCCACCGCGCCGCGGGCGCGCAACGCATCGAGCGCGCCCGGGGCCCGTTCGACCGCGAGCTTGCACGCGACCTGCGGCGTGCCGCGCCGCACGATCAGCATCGCGGAGTACTCATCGGTGCCCATGGCGCTCGCGAGCGCCACGACCCGATCGTGCTCGGTGAGTTGGTCGGGCCATTCGATGATGGAGAGATAGGCCGCGTTGCTCACGGGTCGCCTCCGCGTTCCCGTACAGGATACCGGCGGCGGCTGGCATGTGTGTGCGGGGATCGCGCGGATCGCGACGAAACCGGCGTGTAACAGCCGCTGCGGCCCGCGCGTCGCATTCCGGTACACTTAGCTCGTGGGCACGTCCGTCCAACTCATCGACGTCGTCTCGTGGTCGATGGTGATCGACTTGGCGCTGGCGGCGATGGCGCTGGCGTGGCTCGCGTTCTTCGGGGACAAGCCGCGTGGCAAGGCCCGCTGCCCCAAGTGCTGGTACGAACTTGGCCGCCTCGATTCGCCGCCGGCGCTGCCCGTGACGTGCCCGGAGTGCGGCAAGAAAGTACACGCGCCCCGGCAACTCCGACGCCGACGAATCAAGCGATGGCCGGTGCTTGCCGCGATACCCGTCGCCATCACGGCGTGGATCGGCTGGAAGCTCCCTGAGATCGACGAGCGCGGCTGGCTGTGGCTGCTTCCAAATCGTGCCGTGTTTGAGCTTCTGCCGGTCACCGGATACCGCGGCGAGATCGGCGATGAGTTGCAGCGGCGTTTGGGCAAATCGCCGTGGCCCATCGCTTCGATTCAACAGACGCTCACCGACGACGACGTGGCCGCCTTCATACGCCGCGCCTCGCGCGGCAACATCTTCGCGCGCCCCACCGAACTTGGCTGGAGGCTGTCGTACGGCGATGCAATCCTCGACGTCTGGGGAAGCGATCGCATCCTGAACTCATTTAAGATGGAGCTTCTCGATGGTCCGCTTGATACCGCGCGCAAGGGTGGACTCGTGGAAGCGTTCGACCTTGCGACCACCATTCCCCCGCTCATCTCGGTGCGGCACCGCGATCGCTGGCCCGACGATTCGCCGCGGCCATACAAGATCGCCTTTGACATCGCGCACTGGTGGCCGATTTCGAGTGACATTTCAGCCACGGTTGAATGGACCGCACGGAATGAACGCGGCGAAACGTCCCGGGGCGACGGGCTGTACAAGGAAGGCGAGGCGATTCTGGACGTCCGGCTGAGCGGCGACATCACCATTGATGGAATGCTGACGCTTTCAATCACGCGACTGAAACCACCGATCGAACCCGACGTTTCAGTTCACAAGATCCCGTTTCGCGTCACATACGCGACGGTGCCGTCAGCTGCCGATGCCGTGCCGCGCTTCGCCGATCCCAAGCTTGACCTGCTCCTGGCGCAGCTCAACATCTATTTCGACGGGCCGATCTGGCGGGTTCGGGTCGACGTCCTCCGGGGCAGCGGCTACGAAGATGTCGCCATCGGCGCCAAGGTCGTCGCCCGCTGGCGCGGTGACGTCCTTGCCGAGGGAAGCGTTGAGTGGACCGGACTCGGCGGCGGCGAGATTCATTGGCGGGCGCCCCGGGACCCCAAAGCAGTTGAATCCTTGTGGTTTATCCGCGGCATGGTGCCGCCTGGCGTTACCATCACGTTCACCTCAGATCCCGACGCCGGCCCGTACCAACTCAACGCCACCCGAGCGTGGGTGGGCGAGGTCACGATTCCAGTTGCCACCTCGTCGGACACATACATACGCTGAGAATCCCGAGACAATTCGCCGCGCACCGATCGGCTGGCCACCGGCAGTCAACTCCCACGTGCCGATCCATCACCTCTATTTATGCATTTTTACATCACAATCGATTCGATTCATGCCGCGGAGGGACGATCATTGTGGTGACCCGTTCGCCTGATTCCGCCCAGAGAGGCGTTCACCCCCGGACCCCGCATCCCCACCGGAGCATTCCATGACCCGCGAATCCACCCAGAACTCCCGACCCGACCCCTTCGGCGCCCGCAAGTCGCTCACCACCAAGTTCGGCACCTACACCTACTTCGACCTTGCCTCCCTGGCCAAGGTCGGGCACGTGAGCAAGCTCCCCTATTCGATCAAGGTGCTCCTGGAGTCCATGCTCCGCAATCTCGACGGCTTCGTCGTCACGGCCGACGACGTCAGCGGCCTGGCCAATTGGAACGCCAAGAGCCCCGCCAAGGAAGAAATCCCCTTCATGCCCGGGCGCGTCGTCCTTCAGGACTTCACGGGCGTGCCGTGCGTCGTTGACCTGGCCGCAATGCGCGAGGCGATGAAGAAGCTCGGCGGCGATCCCAACGTCATCAACCCGCTCGTCAAGTGTGACCTCGTGATCGACCACAGCGTGCAGGTTGACGCGTTCGGCTCCGGCCAAGCGCTCACCATCAACGCCACCAAGGAGTTCGAGCGCAACACCGAGCGCTACGAGTTCCTGAAGTGGGGCCAGCAGTCGCTCAACAACTTCTCGTGCGTGCCGCCCGCCACCGGCATCATCCACCAGGTGAACCTCGAGTACCTCGCGTCGGGCGTGCTCACAAAGCAGGCCGGCGCCGACACCGTGGCCTATCCCGATTCGTGCGTCGGCACCGACAGCCATACGACCATGATCAACGGCCTGGGCGTCGTGGGCTGGGGCGTGGGCGGCATCGAGGCCGAGGCCGTCATGCTCGGCCAGCCGATCTACATGCTCACGCCCGAGGTCATCGGCTTCCGCATGAAGGGCAAGCTCCCCGAGGGCACCACCGCCACGGACCTGGTGCTCACGGTGACGCAGATGCTCCGCAAGAAGGGCGTCGTCGACAAGTTCGTCGAGTTCTTCGGCGAGGGCCTGGCCAGCATGTCCGTCCCCGATCGCGCCACCATCGCCAACATGGCGCCCGAATACGGCGCGACCATGGGCTTCTTCCCCGTCGACCAGGCCACGCTCGACTTCCTCCGCTTCACCGGGCGCGATGAGAAGACGGTCGCGCTCGTCGAGGCCTATTGCAAGGCCAACGGCATGTTCTGGACGCCCGGCTCGCCCGAGCCGGAGTTCACCGACGTCATGGAGCTCGATCTCTCCACGATCCAGCCGTCGCTGGCCGGTCCCAAGCGCCCGCAGGACCGCGTCGAGCTCAAGAACATCAAGGCCGAGTTCTTCAAAGCCATGGCCGCCCCGCTGGGCAACACGAGCTTTGGGCTGAGCGCCGACAAGATCTTCGGCGCCGCGGGCACCTACAAGAATCCGGCCGACTCGTCGTCGCACAAGCTCACGCACGGCGCGGTGGTCATTGCCGCGATCACGAGCTGCACCAACACCAGCAACCCCGACGTGCTCATCGCCGCGGGCCTGGTCGCTCGCAAGGCGCGGGCCCTGGGCCTGACGCGCAAGCCCTGGGTGAAGACCAGCCTCGCGCCGGGCTCCAAGGTCGTGACGGCGTATCTCACCAAGGCCGGCCTCAGCGCCGATCTCGACGCCCTCGGTTTCAACACCGTGGGCTACGGCTGCACGACGTGCATCGGAAACTCCGGCCCGATTCCCGACGAAGTCGAGGCCGCGATCAAGGAGGGCGATCTGGTCGCCGCGTCTGTGCTCTCTGGCAATCGCAACTTTGAAGGGCGTGTGCATCCGTCGGTCAAGGCCAACTATCTCGCCAGCCCGCCGCTCTGCGTCGCGTACGCGATCGCGGGCTCGGTCGCGATCGACCTGGCCACCGAGCCGCTGGGAACCAGCAAGGAAGGCAAGCCCGTCTTCCTCAAGGACATCTGGCCCACCTGGAAGGAAGTTCAGGACTGCAAGGCCATGTGCCTCTCGCCCGAGCAGTTCCGCAAGGAATACGCCAACGTCTCGAGCGGCAACGAGCAGTGGAACAAGGTGCCCGTCAGCAAGTCCGAGCTCTACGCGTGGAACGAGAAGTCGACCTACGTGCAGCGCCCGCCGTTCTTCGAGAACATGAGCGAGAAGCCCGGCACGCCCAAGGCGATCAAGGGCGCCCGCGTGCTGGCGTATGTCGGCGATTCGGTCACGACCGACCACATCTCACCCGCCGGCGACATCGCCGAGAACTCGCCCGCCGGCGACTACCTCAAGTCGCTTGGCGTGCGCAAGGCGGACTTCAACGCCTACGGCACGCGGCGCGGCAATGACCGCATCATGACCCGCGGCACATACGCCAACACCCGCATCAAGAACAAGCTCGCCACCGACCCCGCCACCGGCAAGATCAAGGAAGGCGGCTACACCAAGGACCTGTCCATGTCCGGAAGTGGCAAGATCGACTTCATCTACAACGCCGCGATGAACTATCAGAAGGAAGGCACGCCGCTGGTCGTGCTGGCTGGCAAGGACTACGGCATGGGCTCGTCGCGTGACTGGGCCGCCAAGGGCACGCTGCTCCTTGGCATCAAGGCCGTCATCTCCGAGTCGTTCGAGCGCATCCACCGCTCGAACCTCGTGGGCATGGGCGTGCTTCCGCTGTGCTTCATGGAGGGCCAGTCCGCCGCGAGCCTTGGCCTGACGGGCGAGGAGTCGTTCGACCTCGACATCCCCTTCAGCGCCGAGGGCCTGATCGAGCCGCGCTGCGAGATCAAGGTCACCGCGACCAATGCCGACGGCCCCAATGCAGGGAAAAAGAGCGAGTTCACGGTGCGCTGCCGCATCGACACGCCCGTCGAGGCCGAGTACTACAAGAACGGCGGCGTGCTGCACACCGTGCTGCGTCGCCTGCTCTCCGAGAGCAAGAAGGGCGCGAGGCAAGCGGTGGGGGTTTAGCATCCCGCGTCGCTCCGGCCCGGGTCGGCTCCGGGAGTGGCTGGCTCAGGGTGGGCCATTGTTGGAGCGGAAGCGCTTCCATTTGGCCTGCCTTGTGGGCTTGCCCCACCGTTGCCGCGGCGTCGCGGCTTTGAGAGTAACGAACGAGCGTGCGTCTGCTTGGGCTTCGTCACGGGATGAATTCGGATCCGCCGAACGGCTGGCGGCGGGAACCGATCGACCGCGACGATTCGGGGCAGGCCCGAACTCCCGTCCCCAAAGCCGCCGCACCGAATCGGCCGATGGAGGGGTGTGGAAACCCGCGGCGGGCGGACGCCGTACGCTTGGAGCCCGATGCCGGTCTCGATCTTCATCCAGACGCTGAACGAAGAGCAGAACCTGCCGGCGTGCCTCGACAGCGTGTCGTGGTGCGACGACGTGGTGGTGCTCGATTCGTTGTCGACCGACGGCACGGAGCGGATCTGCCGCGAGCGCGGGGCGAGGTTCTTCCAGCGGAAGTTTGACGGGCGTGGGCCGCACCAGAACTGGGCGATGGAGAACATCGACTGGAAGCACCCGTGGGTGTTTTATCTGGATGCTGACGAGCACATGACGCCGGAGCTTCGGCGTGAGATCGAGGTGATCGCGGCGGACCCCAGCGAGCAGCGTGTGGCGTTCTATTGCGGGCGGCGTAATTTCTTCATGGGCAAGTGGATCAGGCACGCCATGCCGCCGGGCTTCATTATGCGGTTTTTCAGGCCGCCGAAGATCCGGTTTGAACGCCTGGCAAACCCGGTCCCGATCATCGACGGCGAGCACGGGTACCTGCGCGAGCACTTCCTTCACTTCAACTTCAGCAAGGGCCTGCACGAGTGGTTCGAGCGCCACAATCGCTACTCGACCTACGAGGCCAAGGAGACGGTCAAGGCGCTGAAGGGCCAACCGGTCAGGCTCGGGAACTTGTTCAGCGGCGACGCGATGACGCGAAGGCTGGAGCTGAAGAACCTGTCGTTCCGCATGCCGATGCGCCCGGTGCTGAAGTTCCTGTACATGTACTTCGCGAGGCTGGGGATCCTGGACGGTCGGGCGGGGCTGACGTACTGCGTCCTGCAGGCGATCTACGAGTACCAGATCTGCGTGAAGGTCCGAGAACTCCTCAGGATCGAGCGAGGGCAGCCCGGGAGCTAGGTGGTTCCACGGGACCGCAAAATGGTCGGCGGGTCGCCGCGCGGGCGGGCGAACGCCGCAAGGGTCTATCTGTACGGGATTTGCGGCCTGCGCCGGAAAAACTGGGTAAATGGGTGGCAACGCCTGAAAGCTGTGGCACATTTGGATCGTCCAGCGGGAGGTTGCTCAGGAGGCATCCTCGTGCGGGCGTGTGGGTCGGCCCTCCTGCTCGGGGCCGGCGCAAGGTGGCTGGAGGGGCCCTAGGGCCACGATCAGAAAGGGTGTGCCATGCTTCGTTCTGAAGGAATGTGGTGGTCGGTTCTGGCGTTCTTCCTGAGCTTTGGCTCGCGCGGGAACCAAGAACTCGAAATGTGAGATCTGACCCTCCCCTCGGCCGGGGACCACAACCCGGGAGAAGAGACGGGTAAATAGCCCCGGCCGTGGTTGCACTCAACGACTCGAGACAGGAATGCTCGGGTCTTTTCAAGGGAACGCTCGTGGGGGCCTGAAAAGGTCTGCGAGATTCCCGTGCCAGAAATGCGATCGGATCGCGCCAACACCTCGCCCCAAAGGCGAGGTGTTGTGTTTTGGAGTAGGCGCGAGGCACGAGGAAGGTGAAGGCGAAGCGGGAAGCCGAAGGGGCGCGACGAGATGTCATCGCGTCGGTGAACCTCGGGGGCGCGGGCGACGCACGGAGGGTGCAGGGCGCCCGGCTCGATCCGGCGGGAACCTCCGGATCGCCTCAGAGGCGGGCGGGGGTGCGGGCGAAACCACCGTGGGCCCCATGCGGATCGTCCACTCCACACCCACCCTCCGACCCGCCGCCGGCGGGGGGGGGGGCGGCG
>OEIV010000308.1_pt1 | contig 29076 bp, 11 predicted proteins | sample 1539231 | NCBI WGS metagenome assembly OEIV01 (sample SAMN03794762, study PRJEB22550) | activated sludge metagenome | feature: wastewater treatment plant; material: activated sludge; isolation source: Wastewater treatment plant of a petroleum refinery complex | place: Argentina: Buenos Aires ... | reverse complement strand
CCAGTTCACCGGGTTCCACGCGTTGGCCGCGCACCTTCACCTGGTCGTCGATGCGGCCCACGAAGTCGATGGCGCCATCGGCGCGCCAGCGCACCAGATCGCCCGTGCGGTAGAGCCGCGCCATTGGATCGGAGGAGAAGGGGTCGGCCACGAAGCGCTCGGCCGTCAGCTCCGGTCGGTCCCAATAGCCCAAGGCGACGCCGGGGCCGCCCAGCCACAATTCGCCCTTCCGCCCCACGCCCACCGGACGCCGCTGCGGATCGAGCACATGCACGGTGACGTTGCGCATGGGCCGGCCGATCGGTACCGGAGCATCCAGCTCGGACCGGTCGTTCACCGTGAAGGTGGTGCTCATCACGGACACTTCCGTGGGGCCGTAGCCGTTCACCAGCACGCCGGGGCCCACGATGTCGAAGGCGGCGCGTGCCTGCGCCAGAGGAAGCACGTCACCGCCGACCATCAGGTGGCGCACGCCCTTGAGGGCATCCGCTTCCTCCTCCACCAGCAGCTTGAACAGGCCCGAGGAGGTGACCAAGGTGTTGACGCCATGGCTGCGGAGGGCTTCCGCGATCTCCGTGATGCTGGGGCGCTCGGAGGTGCCGATCACCAGCGTGCCGCCATGGAGAAGAGCGCCCATGATGCTGATCTGGCAGGCATCGAAGGAGATGCTCAAGTGGTGGTGGAGAACGAGATCCGGACCGAAGGCGAAGTAGTCCTGGTCCGTCACCAGCCGTGCGATCCCACGGTGCGGCACCACCACACCCTTCGGTGTACCGGTCGATCCCGAGGTGTGGATGAGGTAGACCGGGTCATCGGGACCGGTCCGGAATTCCGGCCGCCGATGACGCACCGGGAGTTCCGCGCTGCGGGCGAGGTCGATCACCGCAAGGCCGGCGTCGCCAAGGAGGTCCTTCGTGGTCGTATCGGCGAGCAGCAGCCCCGGGCGTGCATCGTTCAGGAGCAGCCGAAGGCGCTCGGCCGGGAGCCCGGGATCGAGGGGGACGAAGGCGGCTCCGCTGCGCACGATGGCCAGCAGTCCGATGAAGAGCTCCGGGGTCGACCGGGCGCAGAGCCCGACCCGATGGCCTGGACCGGCGCCGAGCTCGATAAGATGCGCCGCAAGGGTGTCCACACGGTCGCGGAGCGTGGCGTAGGTCATGGACCTGTCGCCATGGACAAGGGCCACGCGGTCGGCATGGGCCCGCGCGGCGGCGTCGAACATCCGGTCGACGGTGAGGGCGGCGTCCAGCGGGTGCAGCTGGCCGTGCCAGGCGGCGGGCACCGCGTCCTCTCCGCCTTCCAGCTGCTGCTGGACCGACGCGTCGGAAGCGGCGCAGATGCGGTGCATCAGGGCGATCAGGTCAGCGCACCACCGGTGGATGGTGGCATGGTCGAACAGGTCGGTGTTGAAGGTCCACTCCAGCACGAGGTCGTTGCCGCCGCCGGCCACGTTCAAGGTGAGCTCGAACTGTTCGTAGGCGCGGGGCTCGCTGCTGAACCGATGGCGCAGGCCGGTGAACGCCACCCCGTCGTCCATGTTCATGTCCACGTTGAAGATCACCGGCACCAGCGGCACGCGCCCCGGCGGGCGGGGCACGTTCAGCTCCTGCAGCAGGTCGCTGAAGGTGAAGCGCTGGTGATCGAAGGCGTCGAGCACCTCGCTGCGCCTGCGCTTCACATGGGCGCTGAAGGGTTCCCGTGGATCGATCCGGGAGCGCAGGGGCAGGAGGGACACGCAGTGGCCGGCCAGCCTGGTCATGCCCATGTCGCTCTGGCCCGCGGCGGGCAGGCCGATGACCAGATCGTGCTGCTCGGTGATGCGCGCAAGGAGGACCTCGAAGCAGGAGAGCAGGGTGGTGACGAAGGTGGCGCCGCAGCGCGTGGCCAGCTGTCGCAGTTCCTGGGCCAGGGCGGGGTCGAGCGGCACATCGATCCGGTCCGCGGCAAAGGTGCGCTGAGCACTGCGGGGGCGGTCGGTGGGAAGGTCCACCAGCGGGATGTCCTGTGCGTAAAGGTCTTTCCAGTAGGCTCGGACCTCCGCCCCTTGCTCAGTGCGTTGGAAATCGTTCAGCGCTTCGGCGTAGGTGCTGTACGCATCGGGAGCGGGCAGGGCAGCGGCGGACGGGTCGAGCCGTGCGTTGTACAACAGGCTGAGGTCCGCCATCAGGACCCCCAGGCTCCAGCCATCGCAAACGGCATGGTGCCCTACGATGCGCAACCGGTGCCGGTCCTCCCCGAGCCGCAGCAGTACGAACCGGAAGAGCGGCCCGGTCAGCAGATCGAACGGGCGTCGCATCAGGTCGGCATCAAGACGACGGAGCAGCGCCGACCGCTCCCCTTCCTCCATGCTACGGAGGTCATGCATCTCGAAGGGGATCTGCACGGCCTCCAGGACGAGCGCCTGTTGACCGTTGCTGTCGAACACGGTGCGCAGTGCTTCGTGCCGAACGCCCAGCTCGGTGACCGCGGCGCGGAGGGCCGCCTCATCGAGCGGTCCTTCCAGCGCCAGGCTCACGGATTCATTGTAGGCACAGGAGGCTTCATCGCTCAACTGGGAGGCGGTCCACACTTCGCGCTGCGGACCGGTGGTGGGGTAGGCCAACTGCACGGCCGGTCCCGTGAAGGGATCGTGTTCGGTGTGCAGGAGCCGGATCTCGGGAACGAACTTCTCCATTTTCGGGTGCCGGAACCTTGGCGGTGCTGCTGCGGTCAGTCTTCTACGATCATCAGGTACTTGCCCTGGCGCTCGGGGTCCGCCACGAACCAAGCCGCATCACCCTTCGGAGTGCGACCCAGGCGGGCTCCGGGCACCGGGGGCTTCCCGGCCACCAGCAACCGCTCATGCGCGGGACGGATCAGTCCGCCCAGCACGCTGTTCACCGTGGGGATGGGATAGGTGCGCTCCGGCATGAAGCCGCTTTCGCGCAGCTCCTTGCAGGTCTTTTCCACCGCACTGATGATGAACTCGATGTCGGCTGCGGTATGCGCGGTGGTGATGAAGTGCGGGAAGTCCAGCACGTGTACACCGTGGTAGCGCATCAGCATGAAGAAGAGCTCGGTGTAGTTGACGCTCTCGTCATACTTGGTCTTGAAGGCGCTGCCGAAGTTCACCCAGCGGTAGGGGAGCTGGTACTGATCGAACAGGCCGTTCACGCGGGCCACCATGTCCTCGGTGATGGTGTTGAGTCGCTCCTGCAGGGCCGGGCCCTCGTTCTTCATGTACACCAGCGCGGCCTTCATGGCGGCCAGCGTCAGCGGATGGCGCACGAAGGTGCCGGCGAAGTAGGTCACACCAGCAGGCGGTACGCTGTCGTCGCCGTACTGCCAGTGGCCGCCGTCGAGGGCGTCCATCCATTCGCTCTTGCCGATCATGGCGCCCACGGGCATGCCACCGCCGATCACCTTGCCGTAGGTGCCGATGTCGGCCTGGATGCCGAAGAGCGCCTGCGTGCCGTTCTGGTGCGTGCGGAAGCCGGTGATCACCTCATCGAAGATCAGCGCGGTGCCGTTCTCCTGCGTGATGCGGCGCACCTCGCGGAGGAAGTCCACGGGGCGGAACTCCATGCGGCGGCTCTGCACCGGTTCAACGAGCACGGCTGCGGCTTCGTGGCAACGCTGCTTGATGATCTCCAGGCTCTCGGGCGTGCCGTAGTCGAGCACGAGCATGTTCTGCACGGCCTCGGGCATGATCCCCGGCGCGCCAGGGTAGCTCTTCTTGCTCTTGCTTCCGCGGATGATCACTTCGTCGTTGATGCCGTGGTAGCTGCCGCTGAAGGAGATGATCAGGCTGCGACCGGTCACCGTGCGGGCCATGCGCATGGCACCGAGCACTGCTTCGGATCCGGTATTGCAGACCGCTGCGCGTTCAGCGCCGGTGAGTTCACACAACAGTTTCGATACCTCCGCAGCCAGCGGATGCATGGGGCCGATCTCGATGCCTTGCTCAAGCTGTATGTGGCAGGCCTCCTTGATGAAGTCGGGCATGTAGCCGAACATCGAGCTGCCGAAGCCGCTGAGGATGGCCACGTACTCGTTGCCGTCGATGTCCCAGAGGTGGCAGCCGCTGCTCTTGTCCACCACCACCTGGTAGATGAGCTCCTTGGTCTGCGGCTTGAACCCGGTGACCACGCGCGGGTCGGCCATCGGCTTGCGGTTCTCCTGCGTGAAGGCCTTGCTCTTCGCGGTCTTCGCCACGTAGCGCTTCACGAAGGCGTCGAACCATGCGCGCTGCTGCGGCGTCATGTCGTCCACCTTCTCCTTGATGATGCGCGCTTGCGCACCGAAGGCCTTCTTCAGTTCCGGTGCGTCTTCCAGGGCGTTCACGGCAGGCGTTGCGGCGGCTGCGGGTCGACCCTGATCGCCCCCTGCGGCCGCGCCGCCGCCGTTCCAATGCGGCAGGATGTGGTCCGCCAGCTTGTCCAGGTTCGGCAGCTCCTCGTTCAATTGACGGAACGAGATCTTCACGCCGAACTTCTTGCTCAACGAGGTCGCGACCTGCGTCAGGAACAGCGAGTCGAGGCCCATCTCGAGGAAGGTCTCCTCGATGCTGGCCTCCGCTAGTTCAAGGCCGCTGCTTTCCTCCAGCAGGTGCTTGATCTGCGCGATCAGCGATTCCTTCGGTGAACGGTTCGCGTCGCCGCTGTTCGGTACCGGCGCTTCGATCGCCGTGCTCGCGATGGCACGACCACCATCGGCCACCATCGCCACGGGCTCCACCCAGTGACGGATGCGCTCGAAGGCGTAAGTCGGCATGGAGATGCGGCACCGTTCCTCGCGCTCATAGAATTTGTTCCAATCGATGTGCACGCCGCTCTGCCACAGGCCGCCCACGGCCTTCAGCAGTTGCGTGAGCTCATGGCCGTTGCCAGCGGAATCGCTCAGCGAGGGCACGGCCGCTTGCTTCTTGTTGTCGGTGCTCTGCTGGCGCGCGAGGGTGGTCGCCGTCGTGCGCGGACCCACTTCGAGCATCACACGGTCCGCATCGCTCCACGCGAACTTCACGGCCTGTGCGAAACGCACCGTGGCGCGCAGGTGGTCGCTCCAATACTTCGAGGAGGTCGCCTCGTCGTCCTTCAGCCATGCGGCGGTGACGGTGCTGACGATCGGGATGCGCGGCGCGCTGAGCTTCACGCTCTCCACCACCTTCTTGTAAGGCTCCACGATGGCATCCATCATGGGGCTGTGGAAGGCGTGGCTCGTCACGAGCAGCTTGCAGGTGGTGCCCTCCTTCTCCAACTCGGCTTGGAGCTTCGCGATCGCTTCGTGCGGACCGCTGGCCACGCACAACTGCGGACCATTGTTCGCCGCAATGCTGCATCCGGCAGGGAGTTTCTTCAGCACATCCTCTTCCGCCGCGCGCACACTGAGCATGCTGCCACCGGGCAGGTCCTGCATCATGCGGCCGCGGTTCGCCACGAGCTTCACGGCATCCTCCAGCGAGAACACACCGGCCAGACAGCCCGCAGCGAATTCACCGATGCTGTGGCCCATCATCGCGTCGGGCGTGATGCCCCAGTGCATCCACAGCTTGGCAAGGCTGTAATGCATGGTGAAGAGCGAGGCCTGCGTGTAGATCGTCTGCTTCAGTTGCTCGGCAGCCTTCTCCTCTTCACCGGCCTTCGGGAAGATGATGGCCTTGAGATCGGTGCCGAACTCCTTCGAGAAGAGTTCGCAGCAACGATCGAAGTGCTCCTTGAAGACGGGCTCGCTCGCGCACAGGTCGCGGCCCATGTTCACGTACTGCGAACCCTGGCCCGGGAACATGAAGACCACGCCGGGCGCGGCCTCGTGCAGTTCGCGCGTGCCGATCAGGTTAGTGTCCTTGTTGGCGATGGCCTCGATCACTTCCCCATGACTTCCGCCCACAATGAGGCGACGGTGCTTGAAGTGGCGACGGCCCACTTGCAGCGTGTAGGCGGCATCCGCCAGGGAAGCCTTTGGATGCGTTTCGAGCCAGGTGCGGAGATTTTCCGTCATGGCATCCAGGCTGGCCTTGCTCTTCGCGCTGAGCAGGAAGAGTTGCTTGTCGCGTGAAGCGCTGGAGGCCACGGCCAGAGGCGGCTCTGCGAGGATCACGTGTGCGTTGGTCCCACCCACGCCGAAGCTGCTTACGCCTGCGATGCGCGGTGTACCCGGCACACGCGGCCAGGCCTCGTTCTCGGTCAGGACCCTGAAGGGCGAGTTGGCGAAGTCGATCGCGGGGTTCGGGGTCTCGAAGCCCACGTTCGCCGGGATCACTTCCTCGCGCAGCGCCAGTGCGGTCTTGATCACACCGGCGGCACCAGCAGCGGGCGTCAGGTGACCGATGTTGCTCTTGATGGAGCCGATGACGCAGTGGTGCCCGTTGGTCTTGCCGCCGAACGCGAGCGTCAGCGCCTCCACCTCGATCGGATCGCCGAGCGGGGTCGCGGTACCATGTGTTTCCACATAGGTGATCTCGCTCGGGCTCACGCCTGCATCGGCCTGTGCCATGGCGATCACTTCGGCCTGGCCGCGCACGCTGGGTGCGGTGAAGCTGGCTTTGTCGCTGCCGTCGTTGTTCAGCGCGGCGCCCTTGATCACGGCATACACATGATCCTTGTCGCGCACCGCATCGTCGAGGCGCTTCAGCACAATGATGCCGCAGCCGTCGCTGAAGCTGGTGCCTTTGCCGTTGGCGTCGAAGGTGCGCGTGCTGCCATCGGGGCTGTACATGCCGCCTTCGTTGTAGACGATGCCGCTGTTGAAGGGCACCGTGAGCGCGATGCCACCGGCCAGCGCCATGTCGCATTCGCCATCGCGCAGCGCCTTGAACGCTTGTGCGATCGCGACGAGCGAGGTGCTGCATGCCGTGTGGATGCTCAACGCCGGGCCGCGCAGGTCGAACTCGAAGGCCAGACGCGTGGCGATGTAGTCCTTCTCATTGGCGGTCATCACCGCGAAGTCGCCGACCTGCTCGATGAGCTCGGGGTGGCCGATGACGTTGCGCGTGAAGTAGGTGTTGTTGCCCATGCCGGCATACACGCCGATCAGTCCTGCGAACTGCGCGGGGTCGTAGGCGGCATCCTCCAGCGCGGCCCAGGCCGTCTCCAGGAACACGCGTTGCTGCGGATCCATCAGCGCGGCCACCTTGGGGTTCACGCCGAAGAAGGCATGGTCGAACTTGTCTGCATCGGTGATCACACCGCGCGCTTTCACGTAGTTGGGGTCGTTGCGCAGCTCGGCGGGGATGCTCGGGTCGAGCTCGTCCACCGTCCAGGTGCTGATGCTGTTCTTCTTCGCCAGAAGGTTCTGCCAGAGCTGCTCCACGTTCTCTGCGCCGGGGAAACGGCCGGACATGCCGATGATGGCGATGTCGCCTTTCTTGGATCCACCTGCGGCCGCCTTGCGCGCCTTAGCCATTTCAGCAGGTGAAGTGCCGGCCGCATCCCCTTCCAGGAATGCTGCGCATGCACGGATCGTCGGGTGCTGGTACAGCTTCACGATGGGCAGCTTCAGGCCATGGCCTTCGAGCTGCGCCACGCACTGGATGCTCAGCAGCGAGTTGCCGCCGAGGTCGAAGAAGTTGTCGTCGATGCCCACGCGGTCGATGCCGAGCAGGTCGGTCCACACGTTGGCGAGGGTCTTCTGCACGCTGGTCGTGGGCGCAGCGAAGGCCACATCGAGGTCGGGACGCGTCACATCCGGCGCGGGCAGGGCCTTGCGGTCGATCTTGCCGCTCGGTGTACGGGGAAGCTCCTTCACGGCCACGAAGGCGGAAGGCTGCATGTAGTCGGGCAGGAGGGACGCGAGGTGCTTGCGGAGCTCGTTGGTGCTGAGCTCGCTTTTCGCGACGTAGTAGCCGATCAGTCGCTTCAGGCCGGGACGGTCCTCGCGCACGGTGGCCACGGCCTGCTCCACGGCAGGATGCTTCTCCATGGCCACTTCCACTTCGCCCAGCTCGATGCGGTAACCGCGCACCTTCACCTGGCCATCGATGCGGCCCTTGTAGTCGATCTCGCCGTTGGGCAATTCTGCAGCGCGGTCGCCGGTCTTGTACAGGCGGCCACCGGGGTTGAACGGATCAGCGAGGAAGCGCTCGGCCGTGAGGTCATCGCGGCCGATGTAGCCGGTGGCCACGCAAGCACCACCGAGGTAGAGCTCGCCTTCCTCACCCTTCTTCACCGGCTTCATCTGCTCATCGAGCACGTAGAGCTTCACGTTATCGATGGCCTTGCCGATGTTGGGCAGTGCGGGCCAGGTGGAAGGGTCTCCCTTCAGTTCGAGCTCGCTCACCACATGGCCCTCGGTGGGCCCGTACTGGTTGCAGAAGCGGCAGCCGGGCAGCTGCTTGAAGAGGTTCGCAATGGCAGGCGTGATCTTCAGTTGCTCACCACTGGTGAACACCTCCTTCAAGCTCGATGGCACTTCGCCGGTGCGTTCCACGGCCTCGGCCAAATACTGCAGGGCCACGAAGGGCACGATGATGCGGTTGATCTTCTGCGCGATGATCTTCCGGAGGAGCTGGGTGCTGTTCAGCCGGTCCTCGTCGGTGATCAGCACCAGGGTGCCGCCTTGGGCGAACGTGGTGAAGATCTCCTGGAAGCTCACGTCGAAGCTGATCGGCGCGAACTGGAGCGTTCGGTCACCTGCGCCGCACACGCTGGTGCGCAGCTGCCACTGGATCAGGTTCGTAAGCGGCGCGTGGTGCATGGCCACGCCCTTGGGCCGGCCGGTGCTGCCGCTGGTGAAGAGCACGTAGAGCAGGTCTTCGGCCTTGGCCGGGCATGGACCTTTGTAGAGCGGACCGTTCTCCAGGTCGATGTCCTCGATGAGCAGCACCTTGGCCGAGGTGCCCTTGAAGAGGTGCTGGTGGGCCTTGCTGGTGATCACCACCGGCGGCTTGGCGTCCTCCAGCATGCCCGCGATGCGCTCGGCGGGGTAGGTGGGGTCGATGGGCACGTAGGCGGCACCGGCCTGCACGATGCCGAGCACGGAGATGATGAGCTCGGGGGAGCGGTCGAGGCAGAGGCCGATGGTGGCACCAGGGCCCGCACCGTGGCGCATGATCCGGTCGGCGAGCCGCGCCGCGTAAGTTCCGACCTCGCCGGAGGTAAGACTCCGGCCTTCGGTGACGAGCGCGGGTCGGGCGGGCTGCTCGTGAAAGGCGTTGAGGATGCGGTCGATGACGGTGTGGGAGCGGTCAGTGGACATCGGTGATCGTGTTCGGGAGGGGTACTGGACAAGCAGGCGGTATACGTTCAGGCGTGGATCCGAGTTCGGTTCGCGTCAAGCCCGCAGGTTCAGGCGGTTAGCTCGGGTCCCGCGGAAGGGCCGACCGACCGGTGGAGCAAAGATCGCCCTTCATCGCCCGGAAATCCCGATCCATCGAATTACCAGGTCAGTACGGCTTAGCGCGTGCCAGTTTCGTCGAACTTCGCGGCGTTTTTCCCGCCCGTAGGGCGGAGATATTCACATGGATCGGTTGAGCACGAGACATTCATCAGGGTGGGTCCGCAGGGTGGCCACGGGCTGGCGCCCAGGTGCTGAATGGTTGATGCTCAGGAGCTTGTTCGTGCTGGTAGGCCTCTGGTGCGGCATTCAGACCAGTTCGGCACAGACCAATGGGGAGAACCGGTCGGTCCAGTTGTGGGCCACGGTGACCTCCAGCCCGGCCAGCATCACGCTCAACTGGAAGTCTCACCCCAACACCACCGGGTTCACCGTCTTCCGCAAGCTGAAGGGTGGCACCAGCTGGGGCAGCTCGATCGCCTCCTTGGGGAGCACCGCCACCCAGTGGGCGGACAACGGAGTGCAGGCCAACACCTCGTACGAGTACAAGGTGGTGCGCACCACGTCCAACCTCGGCAGCGGATACGGCTATGTGAACGCGGGCATCCAGCTCGAAATGGTCGAATTCCGCGGCAAGGTGGTGCTCGTTGTGGACAACACCTTCAGCGGCAGCCTTGCCGCGCAGCTCACCCAGTTGCAGAACGACCTGGAGGGGGAGGGCTGGAAGGTGGTACGGCATGATGTGAGCCGCACGGCGGCCGTCACGTCGGTGAAGTCCCTGATCCAAGGGACCTACGCAGCGGACCCTGCGAACGTGAAGGCCGTGCTGCTGGTGGGTCATGTTCCCGTTCCGCGGAGCGGTGCGCTGGCGCCCGACGGGCATAGTGACCACTACGGGGCCTGGAGCTGCGATGCCTACTACGGGGAGATGAACGGTTCCTGGACCGACAACTCCACCAATGTCGCCACCGCCGCCTGGACCCTGAACCACAACGTGCCCGGCGATGGCCGCTTCGATCAGACCACGATCCCCACCGCGGTGGAGCTGGCCGTGGGCCGCATCGACATGAGCGACCTGCCCGACATCGGCCAGAGCGAGACCACCCTGCTCTCGAACTACCTCACCAAACTGCACAACTGGAAGGTGAAGGCGCTCACTGCGGACCTGAAGGGGTTGGTGGACGACAACTTCACGGGCTACTCGGAAGCCTTCTCACAGAACGGTTGGCGCGGCTTCGGACCGCTCGTGCACCCCAACAACGTGGCCGCAGCCGACTATTTTGGGACGCTGGCCGCACAGAGCCGCCTGTTCAGCTATGGTTGCGGTGGGGGTTGGTTCAATAACTCCAACGGGGTGGGCAGCACCGCGCAGTTCGGCACCACACAGGTGCGGACGATCTTCACCTTCCTCTTCGGCAGCTACTTCGGCGATTTCGACACCCAGGACAATTTCCTGCGCGCGCCGCTGGCCTCCGGGCATGCGCTCACCAGTGCGTGGGCCGGCTTCCCCAACTGGTTCATCCATCACATGGGGATGGGCGAGACGATCGGTTACAGCCTGTTGCTGGCGCAGAACAACAGCACCAACCACTACGAGCCCACGAACGGGCAGACCTCGCGGGTGCACATGGCCCTGATGGGCGATCCCACCCTGCGGATGCACGTGGTGGCGCCGGTCGGCCAGGTGAACTGCGCTCAGACCAGCGGCACCACCGCAGGCATCACCTGGACGGCATCGGCCGATGCGGTGGTCGGATACCGCGTGTACCGCTACGACGCGGACACGCAGAACTGGGTGCGCCGGACGAGCACTCCGGTCACCGCCACGAGCTTCACGGACAACATCACCGGGCTGTCCGGCACCGTGCGGTACATGGTGCGGGCCCTGAAGCTGGAGGTGAGCCACAGCGGGAGCTACTACAACCTGAGCCTCGGCATCGTGGGCACCCTGAGCATCGCCGGGCAGGTGGCGGATTGCCTGGGCGTCGTTGGTGGCAGTGCGCTGCCCGGGACATCCTGCAACGACAACAACGCGAACACCATCAACGACACGTGGACCAGTGCCTGCCAATGCGTGGGCCAGTTGCCTGCGGATTGCCTTGGTGTTCCGGGAGGCAGCGCGTTGCCGGGCACCCCCTGCAGCGATGGCAATGCCTGCACCACGGGTGATGTCTGGAACGGCAACTGCCAGTGCGTCGGTACACCGATCGTGTGCAACGACAACAACCCGTGCACCAACGATCAGTGCAGCAACGGTGTGTGCGTGTTCAGCGCGGTGCCGGACAGCGACGGTGACGGCATCTGTAACGCGACGGACAATTGCCCGAACACACCCGGGCAGGTGGGCAGCGCGTGCAATGACAACAACCCGTGCACGACGAACGATGTGCTGAACGCGAGCTGCCAGTGCGCAGGTACGCCCAGCCCCGACAGCGATGGCGACGGCGTGTGCAACGCCCAGGACAACTGTCCGAACACACCGGGTCAGGTGGGAAGTACATGCAACGATAACAACCCGTGCACGACCAACGATGTGCTGAACGCGAACTGCCAGTGCGCGGGAACGCCGCTGCCGGACAGCGACGGTGATGGCCTCTGCAACGCGCAGGACAACTGCCCGAACACACCGGGCCAGGTGGGCAGTGCGTGCAACGACGGGAATGCCCAGACCGTGAACGACGTGCTGAACGCCGCCTGCCAGTGCGCCGGCCTCCCTGGGCGTGCCCAATGGCGGCGCCGTGCCCGGCGCGCCGTGCAACGATGGCAATGCCTGCACCACCGGTGATGCGTGGAACAGCAGCTGCCAGTGTGTGGGTGTTCCTGTGGTCTGTGACGATGGGAACCCCTGCACGAACCAGCAATGCCTGGGTGGCACCTGCATCTACATCCCCATCCCGGACAGTGACGGGGATGGGCTCTGCAATGCGATCGATCCCTGCCCGGCGCTGCCCGGTGTGCCGGGTACGCCGTGTGACGACGGGGACCCGACGACAGGAGAGGATGCGATCACGGCCGATTGCGCCTGTGCGGGTCTTCCGATCGACTGCAATGGCGTCCCCGGAGGAGGTGCCACGGTGGACCTCTGTGGCGTATGCGGAGGCACGAACGACTGTTTCGATGCGCTGGTCTGCTACACGGCAGGCGGCACGAGCGACCCGGATGCGGAGCAGGCCGTGAACGGCAACATGTACCACGACATCGGCTCGCTCGATCTGGTGTACGACAGCGAGCCCTCCCATTGGCGCGGCGACCAGCTGACCGGCATCCGCTTCGAAGGGGTCGAGGTACCGGTGGGCGCCACCGTCGTGGCCGCGAGCCTGCAGTTCACCGCTCGCACCAATGAGAATGTGGACCCTTGCCAGTTGATCGTGCGCGCCGAAGCGGTGGCCAATGCCGCCCCCATCGGCTGGACCCAGTTCGAGCTTACCTCGCGCACCCCGACGGCGGCGTCGGTGGCCTGGTCACCGCAGGCCTGGCTCATGGCGGATGAGGAGGGCTTTGCGCAACGGAGCCCCGACCTCTCCACCGTGGTCCAGGAGGTCATTACACGACCGGGATGGCAGAGCAACAATGCGATGCTGATCATGATCGAGGGTACCGGAGGGCGGTCGGCATATAGCTGGAACCAGGATCCGTCCAAGGCACCGAGGCTCTGCATCGCCTACGTGGAGGCGCCACCGCCGGTCCCGGACTGCCTGGGCGTGTTGAACGGTCCCGATATGCCGGGCTCGCCGTGCGATGATGCCGATCCGAACACGGGCGATGACACGTGGGATCCGACTTGCACGTGCGTGGGCCAGCCGATCGACTGCCTTGGTGTGGCCGGTGGTTCCGCCTGGCCTGGAGCCCTCTGCGATGATGGGGACGCCGGAACGGTGAACGATGTGTGGGTCGCGGATTGCACCTGCGCGGGTCAGGTCATCGATTGTATGGGAGTTCCGGGTGGTGCTGCTCTTCCAGGCACGCCCTGTGACGACGGGCAGGTGCTCACCACGGGCGATGTCTGGGGCACGGACTGCACCTGCGCAGGCATCCCCACAGGACTTGACTGCACGAACACGCAAGGAGGCTCGGACCTTCCGGGCACCCCCTGCGACGACGGGGACCCATTGACCATGAACGACACATGGTCGGCCGGCTGCCAGTGCGTGGGCGAGCTGGTCGATTGCTTGGGTGTGGCGGGGGGCGGTGCCTTGCCCGGAACATCGTGCGATGATGGTGACCCGCTCACGGGTGCCGATGCCTGGGGTCCGGAGTGCAGCTGCAGCGGCCTTCCGCTGGACTGCCTCGGGCAACCGGGAGGTAGCGCGCTGCCGGGATCGCCGTGCGATGACGGCGATCCGGACACGGGCAATGATGCCTTCGATGGCTCCTGCCAGTGCATCGGAGTTCCATTGGATTGTGCGGGTGTTCCGGGCGGCCCGGCCACCATCGGAAACCCTTGCGACGATGGAGATCCGGGCACTGGTAATGACACGTGGACCGCAGGTTGTGACTGCGTGGGCCAAGTGATCGACTGCCTGGGCCAGCTGGGCGGTCCGGTGCTCCCGGGCACACCCTGCGATGATGGCGACCCGGGAACCGGGGAGGACGTCTACGATGCGAACTGTTCCTGCGCCGGCCTTCCGTTCGACTGCGCCGGACAGCCCGGTGGAAATGCGGTGCCGGGCGTGGGCTGCGACGACGGTGATGCCAACACCGGAGCTGATGTGTGGAGCGCGGATTGCATCTGTGCCGGGCTTCCGTTGGACTGCGCCGGCGTGCCCGGAGGAGCTGCCGTGGCTGGTACACCGTGCGACGATGGCGATCCGACCACCGGCGATGACCGGTACGGACCGAACTGCATCTGTGCCGGGCTTCCCTACGACTGTCAAGGTACGCCCGGTGGTGCAGCCTTGCCCGGCAGCGCCTGCGACGACAACGACGCCACGACCGGTGATGACCGTTGGACGACCGACTGCACCTGCGTGGGGCAGCTGTTGGACTGTGCTCAGGTGCCCGGGGGGGCTGCCTTGCCGGGCACCCCCTGCGACGATGGCGATCCAGGTACGGGCAACGATACGTGGGGAACGGACTGCACCTGTGCCGGGGCGCTCATCGACTGCCTGGGCATTCCCGGCGGCACAGCACTCATCGGTTCACCCTGTGACGATGGCGATCCGGACACGGGCGATGATCAGTGGGGGGCAGGGTGCACCTGCGCTGGCCTTCCGATCGATTGTGCCGGTGTGCCGGGCGGCCCGGCCTGGCCAGGTGTGCCTTGCGACGACAGTGACCCCGATACCGGGAATGACCAATGGACCAGCGCATGCCTGTGCGTGGGTGAAGCCTACGATTGCGCAGGTGTGCCCGGAGGCACCGCGTTGCCTGGCGTGGGCTGCGACGATGGCGATGCGGGCACGGTGAATGACACATGGACCTCCGCCTGCGAGTGCATCGGGATCGCGGTCGACTGCGCGGGTGTGCCGGGCGGAGTGGCCTTCATGGATGCCTGCGGGGTCTGCGCAGGGGGCACCACGGGTGTCCTTCCCGACCCGGACGACGACCTCGATGGCGTGCTCGATTGTGACGATAACTGCCCGGGCCTGCAGAACGCCGCTCAAACCGACCTTGATAACGATGGGCTGGGGGATGCCTGCGACAACTGCCCATGGGTGTACAATCCGGGCCAGGAGGATGGCGACGGCGATGGAGTCGGGGATCCCTGCGAGGTGATCTCCGTTCCTGAACATCCGGATGGCATTGTCGGCATCCTGGTGCATCCGAACCCCACAAGCGGCCTGATCCGGTTCGACTGGGAGGGTCCACGCCCCGACCGCCTGGTGGTGTACGATGTGCTCGGTGCCCGGGTGATGGTGCTGGGTTATGCGGGTGTGGCGGACCTTTCCGGACTGGCCACCGGCACGTATGTGTTGGAGCTTCAGGACGGGCAGGGGCGCACCATGGCGCGCGCTCGCGTGGTCCGCGACTGATCGACCTCCAGCGGACCCGGCCGTTCGGGTCGGCATGGCGCCGACCGATGACCCTGTTCTTCAGAAGACCAGCGTGTTGGGCGATGCCTCTGTCGATGGCGGCCGGCCTGGTTTGAACGTGTCGAGGCTGTAGGTCCCCTGCACGCGGGCTGTCCGGCCGCCGATCGGTCGTCCGACGGCGGTCTGTACGGTCCACCGGCTCATCGCTGGTGGCCCGGCGCTCGTCGATATCCAACGACCACGAGGAGGGCCATCAACGTAACCCGGAGCAGGCAGGAACCGATACAAGGGCCACCTGTAGATGGACCACCAGGCTCACGACCACGCTTCGACCCACGAGGGTTCCGGTTTGCCGACCGGAGCGGTCCGGATACAGGGCATCCTTCCAACCCTGCTCTCCGCCCATGCTCCGTTCCATCCTTGCCGCCGTGGCGGCCCTGTCGATCGCGGTTAGCGGTCACGCCCAAACGGCCTCCCAAACGAGCGCCGTTCAGCTGCAGGCCGTCGTGCAGAACAGCCCGCCGAGGATCACCCTCAGTTGGCCGGCCTTCACCAACACCACCGGCATCACCATCTACCGGAAGGCGAAGAGCGCCACATCCTGGGGAAGTGCGATCGCCACACCGGCCGCTTCCTCCACCAGCTATCAGGACAACAACGTCACTGTTGGCCCCTACTACGAGTACCGCGTGGTGCGCACGGCCAACGCGGGCACCGGCTAGGGGTACATCGCGGCTGGTATCGAGGTGCCGGCCACCGAGTACATGGGCAAATTGGTGCTGTTGGTGGACAACACGTTCAGCACGAGCCTCAGTGCCGAACTCGCCATCCTCGAACAGGACCTCAAGGCCGATGGATGGACGATACTTCGGACGGACGTCAGCCGCACCGCCACTCCGGCGAGCATCCGCGGCATCATCCAGAACGCATACAACACCGACCCCGCCAACGTGAAGGCGGTGTACCTCTTCGGCCATGTGCCGGTGCCCTACAGCGGCAACATCGCGCCGGATGGGCACAACGAGCACCAGGGCGCCTGGCCGTCCGACACCTACTATGCGGATGTCAATGGCAGCTGGACCGACAACTCGGTCAACATCGTCACGAGCCAGCGCGTGGAGAACCGCAATATCCCCGGGGATGGCAAGTTCGACCAGAGCGACCTGCCCAATGCCGCGGAGCTCCAGGTCGGCCGGGTCGACCTGTACGATCTGCCGGCGTTCAGCCAGACGGAGACCGAACTGTTGCGCGCCTATCTCAACAAGGCGCATGACTTCAAGATCAAGGGATTCACCCCGCAAGTGCGGGGCATCGTGTTCGACAACTTCCAGTACACCGGATACCCATTGGCCGCCGGTGGCATCCGCACCATCGCGCCGTTGGTCGGCACGGCCAACGTGACCTTCCCGAACCAGAACGGTTCACCCTTCTACACGCTCGTCAACAACCAGAGCTACCTGTGGACCTACAGCTGTGGCGGTGGATTGCAGCAAACGGTGAACGGCGTGCTCACCTACAACGGAGCGAACAACGTCGCCACCACGCAGAACCTGGCCGCCAGTCAGTTCGACGGGGTCTTCAACCTCTCGTTCGGCAGCTACTTCGGGGATTGGGACAACAAGAACAACTTCCTGCGTGCCTTCCTCGCCAGCGGCAAGGCGCTCAGCAACTGCTGGTCGGCCATCCCGCACTTCGCCTTCCACCACATGGGCCTGGGCGACAACATCGGGTACAGCGGCCTCGCCACCATGAACAACACCACCAGTTTGTACGCGCCGATGCACGGGGGCTGGCAGGGTAGCATCGGCAAGTCTCACCTCGCGCTCATGGGCGATCCCTCGCTCCGCATGATCATGGTGGCACCACCGACCAACCTTCAGGTGACCAATGCGGGAGGCAACGCGAACTTCGCATGGACGGCCTCATCGGAAACGGTCCTCGGCTACTACATCTACGCGTTCGACCCCGGTAACGGGGCCGTGTCGCGTGTGGTGCCCGGGCTTGTGACAGGAACCTCGTACACCAGCCCGACGGTGCCCTTCATCGCCGGCCGCCAATACATGGTGCGCGCCGTGAAGCTACAGACATCGGCGAGCGGGAGCTACTACAACCTGAGCCTCGGTTCCATCGCCACCGCATCCGGAACACCGCAGCCGGACTGTCAGGGTGTCCCAGGCGGCGCTTCCGTTCCGGGTGCGGCCTGCAACGACAACAACCCCTGTACGACCAACGACACATGGAACGCGAGCTGCCAGTGCGTGGGCACGGCGAGCCCGGACAGCGACGGGGATGGCATCTGCAACGCCACGGACAACTGCCCGAACACGCCGGGTCAGGTGGGCAGTGCGTGCAACGACAACAACCCGTGCACGACGAACGATGTGCTGAACGCGAGCTGCCAGTGCGTGGGCACGGCGAGCCCGGACAGCGACGGGGACGGCATCTGCAACGCCACGGACAACTGCCCGAACACGCCGGGTCAGGTGGGCAGTGCGTGCAACGACAACAACCCGTGCACGACGAACGATGTGCTGAACGCGAGCTGCCAGTGCGTGGGCACGGCGAGCCCGGACAGCGACGGGGACGGCATCTGCAACGCCACGGACAACTGCCCGAACACGCCGGGTCAGGTGGGCAGTGCGTGCAACGACAACAACCCGTGCACGACGAACGATGTGCTGAACGCGAGCTGCCAGTGCGTGGGCACGGCGAGCCCGGACAGCGACGGGGACGGCATCTGCAACGCCACGGACAACTGCCCGAACACGCCGGGTCAGGTGGGCAGCGCGTGCAACGACAACAACCCGAATACGATCAATGATGTGCTCGGTGCGAACTGCGTGTGCGAGGGCACTCCGGTGACGGTGGACTGCCTGGGCGTGCCGAACGGCACGGCCTTGCCGGGCACGGCCTGCGATGACGGCAACGCCAACACGGGCAACGACCTGTGGGACGCGAACTGCACCTGCGCCGGTCAGTTGCTCGACTGCCTGGGCGTGCCGAGTGGCAGCGCTGTGCCGGGCACGGCCTGCGATGACGGCAACGCGAACACGGGCAACGACCAGTGGGACGCGAACTGCACCTGCGCCGGGGAGTTGCTCGACTGCCTGGGCGTGCCGGGTGGCAGCGCGCTGCCTGGCACGGCGTGCAACGACAACAACGCGAACACGATCAACGACCTCTGGGGTGCGAACTGCGTGTGCGCGGGCACTCCGGTGACGGTGGACTGCCTGGGCGTGCCGAACGGAACGGCCTTGCCGGGCACGGCCTGCGATGACGGCAACAGCATGACGAGCAATGATGCCTGGGATGCGGACTGCAACTGCTTCGGCTTCCTGGTGCTGATCGATTGCGCCGGCGTGCCCAACGGGAACGCATTCCCAGGGACACCATGCGACGATGGGGATGCCAGCACAGGCAACGACATGTGGGACGCGAACTGTGGTTGCAATGGGCAGGAGTATGACTGCGTGGGGGTCCCGGGAGGCACGGCTTATGTGGACGCCTGCGGCGTATGCGCCAGTGGCACCACGGGCATCGTGGCCGATCCGGACAGCGATATGGACGGACTGCTGGACTGCATGGACAGCTGCCCCAACGCCTTCGATCCCGATCAATTGGATTTCGATCAGGACGGCATTGGTGATGCCTGCGATAACTGCTCCTGGATCGCGAATCCGGACCAGACGGACACGGATGGCAATGGCATTGGCGATGTCTGCGATGCGGCGAATGCGATCGCTGGATCGTCCGGGACCGCTCTTTTCACCTTCGCACCGAACCCTGCACGGGAGGAGGTCCGCATCACGGCCATACCGGACGGTGTACGGCGCGTTCAGGTCGTGGCGCTGACCGGGGCGGTGGTGCTCCATGTGGATGCGACGCAGCGCAGGATCCCCTTGGATGCGGTGCCGGTGGGCGTGTATCAGATCATGGCGCTGGATGCGGACGGAAGACCGCTGGCGCAGGGCAGGCTCGTCCGGCAGTGACGTGCCCTGCTTGGAAGGAAGGCCCGGCCGGCAAGCCGGGCCTTTTTCATTTGATCAGGGTGACGTGGCCGAAGTACTCGCGGCGGTCCGCACTGAAGGCGTCGCGGACGATCATCCGCCAGGCGTAAACACCATCCGCCAGGAGTTCCCCCGTTCCGTTCATCGTGCCATTCCACGAAAGCCACGGATCTTCGGCGCTGAACACGACCTCGCCCCAGCGGTCGAAGATCCAGAAGCCGAAGTCATCGGTATCCGCTCCCACGAGCACCGCCTCAAAGGTGTCGTTGAACCCGTCGCCGTTCGGAGTGAAGGTGTTGGGCACATGCACGATGAGCACATCGTCCACGAGCACCACGGCGCAGGCTTCAGCGGTGCACCCCAGGCTGTCCGTGGCCTCCACGCAAACGAGCTGATGACCCGCCGTCGGTGGGTCAAAGCGGTATCGCAGTTCCACCGTCGTGTCCACGGGTGTACCGTTCACCTTCCACAGATGATCTTGGCACGCATCACCGACCGGCCAGGCCTCGACCACGGCATCATCCAACGGGATCACCGCACGCCGCACCTGAACGGCTACGTTCGGCGGTGGAAGGGCAGCGACCGGTGCGATGTTCGTGGTCTCCCACACGCAGCCGGCCGTATCCATGTACTGAATGCTCGGGTTGTACGTGCCCGGTTGCACATACGTGTGATCCAAGGGGCCGTTCTGCACCACCACCGCCCCATCTCCCAGCTGCCACGTGAGCTCCACCACCGCCGCCCCATATTGGGGGATCAGGGTCACGGTCAGGGGAGCGCATCCGGCTGCTGGTACCACGGTGGCGGCGAGGTCGGGTCGTGTGGCGATGGCCACGAGGATCGACGCGGTATCCGAGATCCCAGCACATACGCCCTGACCGTCCACGATGTACTGGTACAGGCCCTCTGCGGCGATCGCAGGGTCGATCAGCGAGGAGGTCGATGAACCGTCCGGTGCCGTCCAAGCACCACTTGGTTGGGCCGCGGGACCGAGCAGTGTGGTCATGTCCACCGGGATCTGGAACGAGCACAGCATCAGCGTTGCGTCGGCTCCCGCCTCGGGCAGCGCATCCACGGCCAGCGTCAGGATGGCCGATGCGTTCGGGCAGGGAGCCATACCGGGTACGGTGTATGTGTATGGCCCTGCGGTCGCACTGCCCGGATCGATCGGTGGGTTCATGACAGCGCCACCCGGTGCGGTCCAGGTCCCACCGGGAGAAGGACTGCCGCCCAGCATGGTCGCGGGGTCGAACGGGGCGTCACCTTCGCACACCGCAAGGGATGCATCGGCACCGGCATCGGCGGGAAGGACCTCATCCACAAGGACCGTGGCGGAATCAGCCGGGCAGGGCCCGATCGCGGCAACGATGTACTGGTATGCGCCAGGGATGTCCGTGAGCGGATCGTAGTCCGGCCCTTGCGCGTTGCCGTTCGGGTCCGACCATGCGCCTCCGGGGTCTGGATTCCCACCGAGTGCGTTCAAGAGGGCGGCCGGTGCACCGTCCGAGCAGACAAGTAGCGATCCCGATGCCCCGGCATCGGGTGGTGCGAGCAGACCGAGGGTCACCGTGTGAACGCCGTCCGCGCAGGGCGGAGCGGCCGTCAACGTGTAGCTGTAGGTACCAGGGACCGCAGTGGACGGGTCCACCGGTCCGCTCGTGGAACCGCCATTCGGGTCGGTCCAAGTGCCCGTTGTCGGAAGGCCGATGAGCAGGGCGAACAGGTCCACAGGCGGTGCGCTCGTGCACACGGTGAGGGCGGCCGATTGACCCGTGGGCGGTGCGGGCACCAGGGTCAGGTCCACTTCGGCCGAGGCCGAAAGACAGGGCGGTGGTGCCGTCAGCGCATAGGTGTACGTGCCTGCGGTGGCGGTTCCGGGGGTGATCGTTCCACTGATGGTCTGGCCGAGCGGGTCCGTCCATGTGCCTCCTGGATCGGGCGTTCCGCCCAACAGCAGGAAGAGGTCCGCCATGGGCAGGTCGTCGCACAGGCTGACCATCGCGTCGGTGCCGGCGTTCGGCTGGTTGACCTCGGTCACCTGCACGGTCGCGCTCGCATCCGGGCAGGCCGTAGCGCCCGTCACCGTATAGGTATAGGTGCCCGGCCCGTTGATCACCGGGTCATAGGTCCCGCCGAACAGGGATCCGTTGGGGTCCGTCCAGCTTCCACCCACTTGCGCCGACCCGCCCAAGAGCGTGAAGAGGTCGGTGAGGCCGCCTGCGGCACAGATGGTCACGGTGCCGTTCGATCCCGCTTGCGGCGCAAGCTCGGTGGTCATCGTCAACGTGGCGGTCACGATGCCGCATGGAGGTCCCGTTCCGACCGTGTACGTGTAACCGCCGTCCAGGCTCAACCCGGGCGTGAACGTTCCACTGAAGGCCTGACCGTTCGGGTCCGTCCATCCGCCCCCGGGTTGTGGGCTTCCGCCCAACAGCGTGGACATCGCGATCGCCGCATCGGTGGAGCAGACCGTGAACGGTCCTCCGGTCCCGGCGTCGGGCTGCGGATCCACCGTGATGGTGATCGTCGCAAGGTCATCCGCGCACGGTGCCGTTCCGGCCACGGCGTAGCTGTACGTTCCGGCCGGGTCGGTCGCGGGATCGAAGAGGGGGCCGTGGGCCAGCCCGTTCGGGTCGGTCCACGTTCCACCGGCATCCGGAGCGCCGCCGAGCTGAAGGAACAGATCGATCGCCGGGCTGGTGTTGCAGACGGACAGCGCACTGCTCGAGCCGGCGTCCGGGGCCGCGGAGAGCTGCACGGTCACCGTGCTCTGTGCGTCGACGCAGGGTGGCGTACCGGTCAGGGTGTAGGTGTACACGCCGGCCGTTCCGATCAATGGATCGAAGAGGTTGCCGGCCAGCGGCCCGGGACCGCTCCAACTGCCACCGGGGTCGGCCATCGGGCCGAGGAGGGCGAAGAGGTCCGCGACCGGTGCATCACTGCAGAGCGTCGCCGAGGTGGATGTCCCTGCCTGGGGTTGTGCGCTGATGCTCACGGTCACCACGGCCTGGTCCGAACAGCCGGCGTTGGCATCGACCACTTCATAGGTATACGCACCCGAAGGCGCCGTGGCAGGGTTGAGGAGGCCCGAGGTCGGGTTGCCGAACGGATCGCTCCAGGTGCCTCCTGGCTGAGCCGTGACGCCCAGGAGGGTGAACATATCGATGATCGGACCTTGATCGCACGCGGTGACGGCCGCGTCCGCACCGGCCTCCGCGTTGCAGCACGCAGCGGTGGCGGGGGCGCTGCCCACGACGGCATCACCCGTGCATCCGGAACTGCCCCAGCTACCCGTTTCGCTGTCGCCATAGGTATTGACCGTCATGCCGAGGTCGGCACCGTCCACGCAGTCCACGCCACTGCCCACGCTGACGGTCCAGCAGAACTGCCAGTTGGTGGCGCCCGTGCAGAAGTCGCCGAAGTTGTTTCCGGGGTTGCCGTCGTTGTCAAGATCGAAGAAGAAGCCCGGCCCCACGGTGCCGATCGCCGTGGCCGCTGTGCCTGTGCAGGTGGGATACCAGTCCCAGGTCCCCGCGCTTGGGCCGCAGGTGGGCGGTGGTGGGCCGGGTATCAACGTGCCGGCGTCCCAACCGGCACCAAGCACCGGCACCAGACCATGGAACCAGTTGGCGTTCGTGCTGTTCCAAAAGGTCACCGTGAAGCAGAAGGTCACGGACTGACCACCCGTGTAGGTGCCGTTCACCGGAGGCGGCGCGGCGGTGTAGGTGTAGGTGACCAGGCAGGGCTGGGCGACCAGCAGGGCCGGGACCAGGGTGACGATGAAGAAGAGGGCTCTGAGGGCCACTTCCGCAGGGGGTTGCTGCGGGAAGATAGAGGCCGGGAGCTTACCGGACGAAAAGCCGCGATCAGCGCGCGATCACGGTACCCACCCGGCCCCTGCGAGCGCCATCGGCCCCTTCCACCACACAGCGGTAGGTGCCTGCTTTCAGAGCGCCGCGTTCGATCCGATGCTCGCCGGCGCCGAGGCCGTCCACGCGCAGGGCCTCGCGCCCCTGGGCATCGAACAGCACCAGGGATACCTGGGCCTGGCCCTCCGGCATCACCGCGGTGAACCCGCTCTCGAACACGGTGGGATAGAGGTAGGCGGATGGCGCCGCTGCGGGCTCTTCGACCGATACGGTGCTGCCGGCCGTGGAGTAGATGTCGGTGAAGGAGCCCACATACAACAGGCTGCCGTCCGCGAAGAACTCCTCCAGGCTCACGAGGTCGATCACCGCAACACCCCCGTTGTAGGGCGTAAAGGAGGCCCCGTTGTCCAGCGAGCGGTAGATACCCGTTTGGTTCGGCACGATCACATACACCTTGGCATCGTATCCGATGATCTCCCCGTCGGCGAGGCTGGTGGGGGTGCCGGTCGCATCGGTCCAGGTGGTGCCGTTGTTGGTGCTGTACCTCACCCCGAAGGTGGAGAGCATCACCAGGTTGCTTCCCGCTGCGGCCACCCCGAACACGGTGTAGTTCACACCGGGCATCGCGGTCCAGTTCAGGCCGTTGTTCGCGCTGGTGTAGATGCCGGTGTTGGTGGCTGCGTACAGCAGGCCGCCCACTTGCGAGAGATGGTACACGATGGTGTTGGAGCCCATGCCCGAATGGCCCACGTTCCAGGTGGTGCCCAGGTTGTCGGTCTTCCAGATGCCGCCGCCCTGGCTCACCGTGCCGGCGAACACGGCAAAGAGGTCGTTGCCGAAGGAGAAGAACTTGTTGGCAAAGACCTGATTGGTCGCCGTCAGGCTTCCATTGACGCTTGACCATGAGGTGCCACCGTTGTCCGATCGAAAGATGCCGGACTGCGTGCCGGCGAAGAGCGATGTGCCCTTTCGCCCCACCGACTCCACGAAGTAGTTGCCCCCGTTCTGGGGCAGCCCGGTGTTCACCGGGGTCCAGGTCGATCCCCCGTTGGTGCTCTTCTTCACCCCGGTGGGGAAGGTGACCGCGTACAGCGCCCCGCCCTCGGAGGTCATGCTGCGGGTCTGCTGCTGGGCACTGCCCAAGGCCGACCATTGGGCGGCACCATCGAGGGAAAGCAGGGCGAGGAACGCGAACGGAGCGGTTCGGATGGAGCGCATGGCGTCAGGTTGGGCCCGCAAGTTCGGCCCGGTCCCCGGGGTTCCGATCGCTCAGGTGCTGCCCTTTTTCAACAGATGTGCGTCATGGGCCTGACGCAACCGGTCGCGCACGGCACCGAAGGCCTCGCAGGTGCGGTCCAGCGCGTCACCGAGCACCTGGCCCAGCTTGTAGCCGGCGCTGGCCTCGGCGCCTGGACGCTCCAGCAAGCTGCGCGCACCGGCCGGATGACGCAGCACAGCCCCTTCCAAACAACTGCGCACCTGCCGTTCCACGTTGGTGTTCGAGGCCGCAAGATCCACGGCTCCCACGCATCCGCAAAGCTCTTCGACCAGCGCCTTCTCGTCGCTGCGGACCGTTGTGGATTGCGCGGCTGAAGGCGACCCGTTCCCGCCCAGGCACAGCATCAGCCACACGCCATGGATCACCCGTCGCACACCGAAAGGTAGCCAAGCCGGGGATGGATGACGGCGGATGTGACCAGCGGTGATCGATCCGGGCTGAGCGGTGCCCCGTTCGGGGCCGTGTCCACCGGCTACCTTTGCCGACCTCATGGCCGCCCGCCTGTACCGGTGCCTCGCCTGGATCATGCTTCTGGGCGTGGGTTCGGCCACCCTGCCTTCCGGGCTCGGTGTGCTGCACGTGTGCAGCGGTCACGCAAGCCTTGAACATGAAGCGGAGCGGGTCCCTGGATCGGACACCGACTGCGCGGGCTGTGCGCTCGCCCTGGCCGAGGCCGTGGTCATCGCACCTCTGGTCCTTCAGCCGGCGAAGGCCATGCCTGTGCATAGCGACCGCATGCTGGCGGGCCAGGTCCTGGTCATGCAGGCCTGGTGCATCGCGGACCGTGGACCACCGACGCAGGGCTGAGCCCCGGCGTTCGTGTTCGATCCTTCCGTTCCCCTGTTCCCATGTTCTTCTTCCGGCCTTTGGTGGCCCTGCTCGTCCTCTTGTTCGGCGTCCAGCTCCGTGCCCAGGCGCCGTGCACGTTGGTGTTGTCCGGTTCCGTGGTGGACGACCACGATGGTGCGCCCTTGGGCTTTGCGGAGATCGTGCTCGCGGGCAAGGATGTGGGCGTGGTGGCCGATGCGGAAGGACGGTTCGTGATCAAGGGGCTCTGCCCCGGGTCGGTGGAGCTCCGCGTCGAGCACCTGGGCTGCCAGCCGGTGCTGCGGAAAGTGGAGCTGATGTCCGATCGCTCCATCACCGTGCGGTTGGAGCACCACGCTGAGGAGCTGAAGCAGGCCGAGGTGGTGCGGGAGCGACCCGATGAGAACGTCGGCATGTCCAGAGCGGTGGTGGACAGGGCCACCATGGAACGGGCCAGCGGCCGCTCCCTTGCCGAAATGGTGGCCGGCGTGCCGGGGATCACTGTCCTTCGCTCCGGACCGGTCATCGCCAAACCGGTCGTGCAAGGCCTGTCCGGCAACCGCGTCCTCACGCTCAACCAAGGGGTGCGGCAGGAGGACCAGCAGTGGGGCGGGGAGCACGCGCCCGACCTCGATCCGTTCAGCACCGATCGCATCGAACTGGTGAAGGGCGCCGCCTCGGTGCAGTATGGAAGTGATGCCCTTGGCGGGGTCGTCATCGCATCGCCCGTGGAACTGCCGCGGGAGGGTGGAGTGGGCGGCGCCGTCGGCGTGGTGGGCATCAGCAATGGTAGGGGTGGCACGGCGCAGGCCGTCCTCGAAGGCGGCATCGGTCATCTGCGGGGTCCGGGTTGGCGGATCCAGGGTTCCGGCCGCCTGCTGGGCGATGGCAGGGCCCCGGGTTTTGTGCTCAGCACCCCCGGTTTGCGGGAAGGCGCCGGGTCGACCGCCGTGGGGCCTCATCGCCCCCGCCACGGTGTGGAGCTCTACTACAGCTATCTGGCACGGGAGGTGGGCATCCTGCGGGCCGCGCACATCGGCAACCTCACCGACCTGGAGAACGCCATCGCACGGGAGGAGCCGTGGTACCAGGCGCCGTTCACGCATGCCATCGACGCGCCGCGGCAAACGGTGCGGCACCACCTGTTCAAGGCGCATGGCGAGCTTCGTGTGGCGCGGCGAGGACAGGTGGAGGTCACGTACGCCTATCAGGCCAATGACAGGCAGGAGTACGACATCCGGCGCGCCGGCCGCAGCGCGCGTCCCGCGCTCGACCTCTTCCTGGCCACGCACTCGGCCGACCTCGTGCTGAAACACCACGTGGGCGCGCGGCTTCATGGCAAGGTCGGGGCCAATGGGCTGTTGCAGACCAATGTGAACATCCCTGGCACAGGCGTTGATCCCCTGATCCCCGATCATCGGAGGCGCATGCTCGGCGTCTTCGTGCTGGAACACCTGCCGCTTGGCGACCGGGTGGAACTGGAGGCCGGGGCCCGGATGGAAGGGGCAGGCCTCACCGTCTTCGTATATGACGAGAATGATCGGCCGATCACGGACGATCTCCGATTCCTGAACGGTGCAGGGAGCCTGGGCGCCAACTGGAGCATGTCCGACAGCCTGCGGCTCCGCTTCAACCTCAGCTCGGCGTTCCGGCCGCCCCATGTGAGCGAGTTGTACAGCTCGGGTCTGCACCACGGCGCAGCGGCCATCGAGGTGGGCGATGCAGGCCTGGGCAGTGAGCGCATGATCAAGGGCACGATCGACCTGGAGGGAAGCGTGTGGCGTGGCAGGCTCTCCGGGATCGTCTCCCTCCATGCCGGAAGGGCCGATGGCTTCATCCAGCTTCGACCGGATGGTGTGGCGCTCACCATCCGCGGTGCGTTCCCCGTGTTCCGCTACGCCGCCACCGATGCGTTCATCTGGGGTGTGGACGGTCGTGCTCGCCTGCGGCTCTCGCGCAGCTGGAGCACCACCCTCGAATGGAGCATCGTACGGGGTCGGGACCTCGTGCGCGATGAGTGGCTCTACCTCATGCCTTCCGATCGTGGCGGGCTGCTGCTGGCCTGGCATGGCGGAGATCAAGGGAGCCGCATGCGCCCTGAAGTGGCCGTTCGCTCGTCCCTGGTGCTGCGTCAAACCCGCTATCCCGTGGACCTCGACCTGGCCGATCCCCCGCCCACCTACCACCTTCTGGGGCTCAGCGCGGCGATCGAGCGCCGGATGGGAAGTGGCGCGCTTCGCATCGGCATCGAAGGCAACAACCTGCTCAACGCCCGATACCGGGACCTGATGGACCGGTTCAGGTATTACGCCGATGCGCGGGGCGTGGAAGTGCTGCTGCGGCTGGGCTACACGTTCGGGAGGCGCGCCGGCTGAGACGGAGCATACGCGTGTGGGGGCGCGTGCGTTCCTGCTCCGTGCGTGGTCGCTTGCTCCTGCTTCGTTCCCTGGGCCTTGGCCTGATCGTGTCATGCCCCCCCGCATCCGTGCCGCGCGGCACCGCCGTGGGTCGGGCCGTCGATCCGGCGCCGTTGAGCGCGCTCCTGGACAGCCTCGGTGTGGACTTGGACGCACTGGAGCTGCACGTGGACAAGAGCGAACGACGACTGTGCGTGATGCGCGGCACCGAGGCCCTGCGCTGCTACGCCGTGGTGCTGGGCGGAGCGCCCGAAGGGGACAAGCGCATGCAAGGCGACGGGCGTACGCCCGAGGGGCGCTTCACCTTCCGCGACGAATACCCGCATCGGGAGTGGCATCGGTTCGCGTGGATCGACCACCCCAACGCCGAAAGCCGTGTGCGGTTCGAGCGGCGGCGTGCTTCCGGAGAGATCCCGGCCGATGCGGACATCGGCGGCGAGATCGGCATCCACGGCGTTCCATCGGGCATGGACGTCCTCATCACCACGGGTGTCGATCGGACCCTGGGCTGCATCGCCATGCGCAACGCGGACCTCGACGAGGTGTACGCCGTGATCGTTCCGGGTCGCACGATCGTGCGGATCGGAGCGTGAGGCTTAGTGCCCGGTGGGGAAGAGCTCGACGAAACCGGTCCGCGGGTCGGGACGTCGGTGGAGGGCCACACCCTCGATCTCAAGGATGACGAGCTCCAGCGTGGTGCGCACCACACAGCCCACGAGCACATGGCCACCCAGGATCGTCCCGTCCGGACCGGACACGCTGGCATGCAGATGCGCGCCATCGGGTCCGATGGTCCCGCTGAGGGTGAGCAGCTCCTGAGCCTGTTCCAGGACCGTGGCGTCGGAACATCCGGCGAAGCGCAGTCTGCAGGGCCCCAGGCTGCCCACGGCGGCGATCACCGCTCCGGCGCGGACACCCGTCCGTTCGGCCCAGCCCTGAAGGCCCGTGCGGAGATCCTCCCCAGGCACCATGCGGATGGCGTGCATCGGTCCGGGCCGGCCCATGGCCTGGATCATCGATCGAAGCGGTTGGGGAACTGCTGGCGCAGCACGCCGATCCCATCGTGGATCCTGGCCTGTTGCTCGTGCTTGAAGCGCTCAAGGGCTTCGGCGATCGCCGGGTCATGAGCGCCAAGGATCTGCACGGCCAGCAGCCCGGCATTGCGTGCGCCGTTGATGGCCACGGTGGCCACGGGGACTCCGGCCGGCATCTGCACGATGCTCAGCAGGCTGTCCAATCCGTCGATGCTGTTGCGGCTGCGGATGGGCACGCCGATCACCGGCAGGCTGGTGAGGCTGGCCACCATGCCCGGCAGATGGGCGGCGCCGCCGGCGCCGGCGATGATGGCCATCAGCCCGCGGGCGCGCGCCGTGCGGGCATACTCGAACATGCGTTCCGGGGTGCGGTGCGCGCTCACCACCGTGAGCTCATGTTCCACCTGGAACTCCTTGAGCGTGTCCGCCGCCTCGCGCATCA
>OEIV010000306.1_pt1 | contig 29128 bp, 28 predicted proteins | sample 1539231 | NCBI WGS metagenome assembly OEIV01 (sample SAMN03794762, study PRJEB22550) | activated sludge metagenome | feature: wastewater treatment plant; material: activated sludge; isolation source: Wastewater treatment plant of a petroleum refinery complex | place: Argentina: Buenos Aires ... | reverse complement strand
CGCGTAGTAGCCGATGTCGACCGCAGCCCTGAGCTCGCTGGCCTCTTCCTGGTCGAGGCGGTCGAACGGCGGGTTCTGCGTGTCGAAGGCTTGGGTCATGGGCGCACGGTTCTATCTGTTCGAGATGGAAAACAGCCGGGGAGGCCGCATTTGCCTTCCCCGGCTGCCCGTGTCGTTGCGCCCGCGCAAGGCGTCACCTGCGCGGGCGTATTTGTCGCGACTCAGTGAGCCGATGCCTTGGCGATGCCGATGCCCGTCTCCGAGCGAACCGCCTGGGCGTCGTAAGCCGCACGCTCCTTCTGGGCCTGGGCGCTGTTGTCGAGCTTCGAGAACAGCCAGATGCCGAGGAACGCCGCCGTCATGGAGAACAGCGCCGGGTTGGAGTAGGGGAACGGCGCGGAACCCTTAGCGTGGCCGAGCACGTCGACCCACACGGTCGACGACAGGATCACCAGCGTCACCGAGCTGACAAGGCCGATGAAGCCGCCGATCAGCGCGCCGCGCGTCGTCATGTCCTTGTAGAACATCGACATGAGAAGCACGGGGAAGTTGATCGACGCGGCGACCGAGAAGGCGAGGCCGACCATGAACGCGACGTTCTGCTTCTCGAAGAGGTAGCCGAGTGCCACGGCGATGATGCCGATGACGACGGACGACACCTTCGAGATGGTGACTTCCTTGCCCTCGCTGACCTTGCCCTTGGCGATGACCGAGGCATAGAGGTCGTGGCTGACGGCGGAAGCGCCGGCGAGCGTCAGGCCGGCGACGACGGCGAGAATGGTCGCGAAGGCGACGGCCGAGATGAAGCCGAGGAACAGCGAGCCGCCCACGGCCTTGGACAGATGCACGGCCGCCATGTTGGTGCCGCCCAGGATGTCCTTGATCTTGTCGTAGCTGGTCGCGCCCTGAGCAACCTTGTAATATGTCGGGTCGTTCATCAGCAGCACGATGCCGCCGAAACCGATGATGAACGTGAGGATGTAGAAGTAGCCGATGAAGCCGGTGGCATAGAACACCGACTTACGCGCCTCCTTGGCGTCGGCGACGGTAAAGAAGCGCATCAGGATGTGCGGCAGGCCGGCGGTGCCGAACATCAACGCGAGACCGAGCGAGATGGCCGAAACCGGATCGGAGACGAGGCCGCCCGGACCCATGATGGCGCCACCCTTCGGATGGATCTCCGTTGCGCGCTTGAACAGGGCCTCGGGAGAGAAGCCGAACTGAGCGAGCACGGCGATGGCCATGAAGGTCGCGCCGCCGAGCAGAAGGCAGGCCTTGATGATCTGCACCCAGGTGGTCGCCGTCATGCCGCCGAACGCCACGTAGACGATCATGAGCGCGCCGACGATGATGAGGGCGTAGAGATAAGGCAGGCCGAACAGCAGCTCGATGAGCTTGCCGGCGCCGACCATCTGCGCGATCAGGTAGAACGCGACGACGGTGAGCGTGCCGATGGCCGCGAGAATGCGGATCGGCGTCGGCTGCAGGCGGAACGATGCGACGTCGGCGAAGGTGAACTTGCCGAGGTTGCGCAGGCGTTCGGCGATCAGGAACAGGATCACCGGCCAGCCGACGAGCCAGCCGACCGAGAAGATCAGGCCGTCATAGCCGGTGGAGAACACGAGTCCGGAAATGCCGAGGAACGATGCCGCCGACATGTAGTCGCCGGCGAGGGCGAGGCCGTTCTGGAAGCCGGTGATGCCACCGCCCGCGGTGTAGAAGTCGGCGGCCGACTTGGTGCGCGACGCGGCCCACTTGGTGATGCCGAGCGTGAACAGCACGAACGCGCCGAACATGATGATGGCTTCGAGGTTGAGCGCCTGCTGGCCGCCGCCCTCGATGGCGCCGGCCGCGAGGGCTGCGCCTGCAGTGCCGGCAAGCGCGCCGGCGGCGATGAACGTTTTGACGAGCGACCGCATCACTTCTTGACCTTCTCGATGATTTCTTTGGTCATGTTGTCGAACTCGCCGTTCGCCCGACGGACGTAGATGCCGGTCAGGATGAAGGCCGAGACGATCACGAACACGCCGAGCGGGATACCGATCGTGGTCACGCCACCAGCGAGCGGCGTGGCAAGGAAAGGCTTGTTGAAGGCGATGAGCAGCACGAAGCCGAAGTAGATGAGGAGCATCATGATGGTAAGGACGCGGGCGAAGCTCGAGCGCTTGCGCACCAACTCGTTGTACTGGGGGTTTGCCTTAATTTTGGCGATGAGTTCGGGGTCCACTTGGGTTCCTCCTTGAACGCCGAGAGCCACCCCGGATGGGGTGGTGTGCCGATTCCGGCGCATTGATATTTTCCATGCTCGACGGGGTGTGCCCGCCTGATCTGCGCCGGGGCGGATGGTAAGAGCGCGTAAACCGGGAAAAAATCCTTCCCTTCGTCGTGCGACTTAAGAGTGGCTGGACTTGCAAAAGAACAGTCCGAACACAATGGCGTCGTCCGACTTCGGCCTTGCGAGTCGACCGCAGGACATCCCATGACGGGGGGCCGGGAGGCCCTTCACAGCCCAAGTGAAAGCGTCTATCTAACGTGCGCGGCGAGCTTGGGATGGGAACTGTGCGTTGCTGCAGCAACTCAAGTTTGCACCGGCCGGCGGGCGTAGTTCAGTGGTAGAACGGCAGCTTCCCAAGCTGCATGTCGTGGGTTCGATTCCCATCGCCCGCTCCAAAACCGGTCGGCGGAGGTCATGCGTAGTTTAGCCGCAGGGCCGAGGCGCAGCCGCACGGTGCGCGGGCTCGAGCCAGCGTTCGCCCCGGCGTTGACCGGCCACATGCCAGAGGGATGCTGACCCGAGGTGGCGGCCCGTCGTCAGTGGCTGGTGCCTTCCGAGAACGTGATCTTGTTCCACACATTGTATTTGCCCGACGGCTTTCGCATCGGGATGCGGCGCACTTCCTCCAGCGTCGCCGCGTCGTAGACGATCAGTGCTCCGTCATCCTCCCAGACCGAGACGAGGGCGTGGCGGCCGTAGCGGTCGAACTCGACATGGGCGACGGTCTTGCCAGGGGCCGGGCGAAGCGTTCGCACGATGGCGAGCGACTGCTTGTCGATCACGTGCATCGCGTCCTTGTTCTTGCCGAAGAAGACGTCGGCCCAGACGTAAGGCGTGCTTTCGTGTGAACGCAGGAAGAAGCCGGGCCCCTCCGTCTCGATCGTCGCCACCAGCGACCAGTCGTCGACGCCGATGACGCTGAGCTTGCCTTCCTTGAGGTGCGGCGTCGCCATGACCCGCTTGCCGTCGCGCAACCAGCTTATGCCCGATCCGAGATGCGGCATGCCGGGAAGCGGCAGGTCGGCGATCTCTCGGCCGACCGTGAGATTGACGACGACGCCTTTAGATCCGTCGCGTGATGCGCCGATCAGGTTGCGGTACTCGGGATCGAAGAAGAAATCGTCGATCGGTTGCGTAGTGGCGATACGGCGCCGGGCGAACAGACCTTGCGAGGATGCGAGTCCCTCGACCATGCCCGCTTCGTGGCTGTGCACGAAACCTTCGTGCACAGCGGGCGCGTTCGGGTTCGTCGAAACCTCCCAGATCTCGGCGACATCCTTGAGCGCCAGCACGAAGCTGTCGCGCGTCGGCGCCTGGTAGACCGCCGAGACACGCGAGGTCGCTCCGTTGCGGTCGGCGATCTCGAACGTCCGGGCCACCGAAAGATCGTCGGTCGATAGTATCGTGAGTGTGTGCGGGAGATAGTTGGCGACGGCCAGCCACTTGCCATCTTTCGAGATTGCGATGTTGCGCGAGTTGAGGCCGGCGCGCACGCGCCCGACTTCCTGCAACGACCAGATGTCGTACTTCTGCACCCATCCGTCGCGCGACATGATGAAGACGAAGCGTCCGTCCGCCGTGAACTTCGGCCCGCCATGCACCGCGAAGGGTGTTGGAAAACGATCGAGCCGATCGAACGTATCGCCGTCGAGGACCGAGACGTGATGGTCGCCCGTCTCTACGACGAGAAACAGGTTCATCGGGTCTGACGTGAAGACGGGATGCGCCGCTGGCTTGTAATCCGCGTTGAGGCTGCGACTCCTGGCGATATCGTCGGAGGTCCATGCCGGCACGTTGGGCAGCGGCGTCTTGATGTAGGCGGCAAGCGCGGTGATCGTGCCGGCTTCGAGATCCTGGCCGAACGCGGGCATCTGCGTCGCCGGGCGGCCATTGGCGATCACGCTTGCGATCGCTTCGGGGCGCATGCGTTGCAGCGTCTCGGGAATGAGCGCGGGGCCCGTGCCGCCGAGGCGATCGCCGGCGTGGCACGACGCGCAATGTTCCGCGTAGATGGCCTGAGGTTGCGGGGCATCGGCGCGGGCGGAACATGCCAGCACGACCGCGAGGCCAACCGCGAAGCTAAACGTAACGATGCGCGGGATCATGGCGCTGTCCTCGATAGGGCGTGACAGGAGCGCGCGCGGGTTGCGTGTCGCCAGATGCGAGGCCGATCTCGGCATCGCTCAGATAGCACGCCGGGTCGGCTTCCCAAGGGTCGCCGGTCAACTGCAAGGCGCGTATCCGCGTGTTGCCGCCGCAGACGCTCTTGTAGGCACACGCGCCGCAGCGGCCCTTGAGTGGACGTGGCCTCGTGCGCAGCGCCGCGAGCATCGGCTCGCTCTCGTCCTGCCAGATGGCGCTGAACGGGCGCTTGCGCACGCTGTCGATGGAATAGCTGGACCAATAGGTATCGGGATGCACGATCCCCTGCGTATCGATATTGGCGACGCCGAGACCCGAGGAGTTGCCGCCCCACGCTTCAAGATGCTCCTTGAGGTGCGCGACTCGCTCCTCGGGGAACCGCGCGGCGGCCCATCTCAGAAAGTAGACGGCGTCGGCGTCGTTGTTGCCGGTGACGATGTCGAACTCCCGCCCCATCAGAACGGCGTGCCACGCCCGGTCGATCAGGAGATCCATGGCGCGTCGTGTCACCGGCCAGTCGACGTCGTCGGTGCGATGCTTGTTGCCACGGCCGGCGTAGACGAGGTGGGAAAGATAGAACTTCTCGACACCTTCGCTTTCGGCCAGCGCGAGAATTTCGGGAAGCTGGTCGGCGTTGTCGCTGGTCATGGTGAACCGCAAACCGACCTTGATACCGCGCGCCTTGCATGCGCGCACGCCGGCGAGTGCGGCGTCGAAGGCACCGCTGGCGCCGCGGAACCAATCGTTGGTGGAGCCGATGCCGTCGAGGCTGATACCGACATAATCGAATCCGACGGCGGCCACCTCGTCGGCGACGCGGCCGGCAATCGGTGTGCCGTTGCTGGAGAGCGCGGTGTAGAGGCCATGCGCCTTCGCGCGGCGCGCAAGGTCGAGCGTATCGTCGCGCGAGAGGGGCTCGCCGCCGGAGAGAATGAGAGCCGGGATGCGGAACGCGGCAAGGTCGTCGAGTACCGCGATTGCTTCCTCCCGCGTCAACTCTCCCGGAAAATGCTGATCGGCAGCCACCGCGTAGCAGTGCCGGCATTTGAGGTTGCAGCGTCGCGTCAGGTTCCAGATCACGACGGGGCGAACGTCGCGCGAGCGCCGACGGATCGGTGTCGGCGTGACGAGTTCTTTCATGTAGTGCGACAGACGGAACATCGCTCAGCCTCCGCTCGGGGAAAGTCGCATCCCGGTCTTCTTCAGGATGCGCGTGGAATAGAGAATGTCGGATGCGCGACAGGCGTCCGCGAGGAGTTCGGCAATGAGAGCACGCTTCTCCTCGACCTCGGCGCGCGTCGCGCCATGCACCATGGCGAATAGATTGTAGGGCCAGACGGGCAAGGCGCGCGGGCGCTCGTAACAATGCGTGACGAATGTGAGCGCCCCGACGCGGCGTCCGAGTTCGCTGACGCGCGCGTCATCCACGTCCCAGACCGACATGCCGTTGGCAGTCATGCCGAGCGCGTAGTGATTGGGCGCGGCGGCGATACGGCGGACGATGCCGCGCTGTTCGAGATCGCGAAACCGCGCAATCACATCGGCCTCGCTGCTGGCGATGCGCTGTGCGATTGTAGCGAACGGTCGCGGGACGATCGGCAGTCCCGCCTGCGTCGCTTCGATCAGGGCGCGATCCATTCTGTCGATCGTCGTCATGCCGCCACCCGGAAGCCGATGAAGAATTCTTCGAGCTTCGGGAACAGGAGGACGCGAAGTCCTGTCTCGTGCTCGATGGCCCGCGCCGTGCGCGCGATGCCCGCTTCGGTCTCGGTCGCCAGCACGAACCACATGTTGAGCGCGTGGGTGCGCTCGTAGTTGTGTGCAACTTCGTCGAAGGCGTTCACCTGAGCCGCAACCGAGTCGAAGCGCTCGGGCGGAACAGCCATCGCGCACAGGCAGAACGCGCCGCCCATCGCCGCGGCATCGTAGAAGGGGCCGAACCGCGTCAGTACGCCAGCGTCGAGCAACCGCTGGGTGCGCTCCAGAACTTCGGCCTGCGACGATCCGAGCTCGGCCGCGACGTCTGCGAACGGTTCCTGCGTCAACGGCAGACCATCTTGCAGCCTGTTGATGATGCGGCGATCGAGCGCGCCGAGGGTTATGGACCCAGCATGGCGTGGGCGTGGCATTCAGGCGGCCTCCCTTCCCGATTGGACGAGAGCACCGGTCTGCTTGAAGCATCGCAGCGAGAACAGGATCTGGCGCGGCAGACCATCGAGGCCGGCCGTCTGCGACGCCGATTGCAGGACCTCGAAGGCTTCCTCGCGCGAGCGGGCATGCACCATGCAGTAGAGATTGTAGGGCCAGTCCCGCGCGTGGCGCCGACGCCGGTAGCACAGATTTATGCCTGGCACGCTCGACAGCGCGGCGCCGGCATGATCGATCAGGGCGGGCTCGACGTCCCACACGACCATCGCGTTGGAACGCCAGCCGAGTGCGCGATGGCGCACGATCACGCCGATGCGTGGCACCACACCGGCCGCAACGAGCGCCGACAGCCTCTCGATCACTGCGGCTTCGTTCGTGCCGAGTGCAGCAGCGACGGCTTCAAAGGGTCGCGGGACAATCGCCAGCCCCTCGGTCAACGCTTGCACGAGCGCCCGGTCAGATCGCGCGAAGGCGAAGTCCTGTCCGCAAGGTGCGGTGGGCATGCCGGGATCTGCGTGGCGGCGTGGCCGCTCCCTTTCGGAGAGCTTGAAGCCGAGATCGATGTGATAGGGACGCTCGAGCCTCAGATCGATGACACGCTCGCCCGTGCTTCTCGCGACATCGCGCAGCACGGAGTCGACATGATTGCGGTCGGGACCGGTGACGACGAACCAGAGGTTCCATTCGTTCTCGCGCAGATAGACGTGGTTGATGCCGTTGATCGACGCGAGGTCGCGGGCGACGGCGTCGATCCGCAGCGGCGGCGCGGCAATGGCGGCGAGCGTGCTCGCGCCGAGCGTGTTGGGGCGGACGACGCCGCCGACGCGCGCGATGAACCCGGAGGCCGCAAGGGCCCGTAGCCGCTCCAACACGCTCGCCTCGGTTATCTCGAGCGCGTCGGCGATTGCCGCGAACGGTCGCGAGACGAGCGGCAGATTGCGTTGCCAATCCTCGATCAGGCGGCTGTCGATCGCGTCGTGTGGCGTTTCACCCATCGTCACAGCCCTGTCCTGTAGGCGCGGCTCGCGAGAAAGATGCCGCTCGGGTTGTGCGCCGGGATCTCTGCCTTGAGCTCGAACGTGTGGGTGTCGTAGACCTGCACCACGTTGGCATCACGCACGGATACCCAGACTTCGTGGCCGCGCGGCGTGAACTCGATGTGCAGAACGGCAGGCCCAGCTTTCCACTCGCGCACGATGCTGCCTGTGACGCTGTCGATCACCTGGATGGTGTCGTTGTGGGGATGGGCGAAGTTGACCCAAACGTGGCGCCCGTCGGGCCGCGCTACAGCGAACACGGGCTGGCCATGCACTTTGGTCCGCGCGACTTCGGTGAACGTGCGGCTGTCGACCCAGAGCAGTTCGGGTCTGCCGATGGCCGGAAGCACGAAGCGGTCACCGGCGAGCGCCCAGCCTTCGAGGTGGGGCATCTTGTAGACCGGAAGCTTGGCTTCGCCGTTGCCGTAGCCCGAGAGGATGCGACGCGGCGCGAGCGGCGTCTGCCAGAGGTCGATCGTCGTCAGCCCGTCCTCGCCGAACAGGCCCGCGACGTAGTAGCGCCCATCGGTGGTGATGAGAGCATCGTAGGGGCGGTCGCCGATGCCGGTGAGGCGCGTCACGTGCGGCTCCCCCGGTGTCGAGAAATCGGCGATCCATGTTTCTCCGGCGTCCCACAGCGAGAAGACGAACCGCCGGCCCGGTGCATCTTCGAGGCCGACGACTTTGGAACGGCCCTTGGCGCAGGTGGCTGGAATGTCCGCCACTTCTTGCAGCGTCTCGGTATCGAACACCTTGATGCCGCCGGGATCGTAATTGGCGACGGCGACGAGACGGCCGTCGTCCGAGATCGCGCCGCCGATGGAGTTGCCTGCCTGCACGACGCGCGCCGAGATTGTGGCCGTCAGCATGTCGACCTTCGTCAATCCGCCATCGCGACCGAACACGAACGCATAGCGCGCGTCGGGCGACATGACGGCGGATGCGTGCGAGAGATCGCCGAGGCCCTCGACACGCGCGATCGACTCCCGGCGAGTCGAGTCGAAAACGAGCACAGAGCCCGTCGCGCGCTCGATGATGATGCCGAGATCGCCGGTGCCGCGCAGCTTGCTCGTTTCCGCGTTGAGCGGCATGCAAGCGACGGCGATGCCCAGGAGTGTCAGAACGAGGCGGTGGGCGCTCGATGCGATTGTCATGGCGTGCGTCCCATCAGGAGGTAATCGGCGATCCACGCCGCGTCGGCTTCGCTGATCAGCGGACGCCACGGCGGCATCGGCGTGTCGGGGACGCCGTCGAGAATGATGCTGGCGACGCTCGCGCGATCTGTGCTGGCGAGACGCTCTGGGGTGAGGCCAGGTCCGAGGCCGCCTTTCAACGTCATGCCGTGGCACGACCCGCAATCCTGGCGGACGAGATGCTCCAGTTCGCGAGCGCGCTCGGCGGTGACGCTCTGCCGCGCGTCATGCGGTTGACGCTCCAGCTCCGCCGCTATCGCCAGCGCCGGGAGCGAGGAGGCGGTGACGAGCAGTGCAAAGCTGGGCGAAAGTGCACGCCGCCGCTCACGCATGAAGCGCTCCTTCATGTCCGGCGGCTATTTCGGCGAGTGCGGCATGCAACGCGGGGCAGCCCTCTGACCGCGTGTGAAGGCGCACCACCTCACCGATTATGAAAAGAACCGGACCGTCGAGGCGGGCATCGATCATATCGCGCGCGATGCTCGCGAGACTCGACACGAGGCGTCGCTCGGCGGTTGTCGTGGCGCGCGAGATGGCGAGGACGGGAGTGCGCGGCGCGCAGCCATGGGCGAGAAGCTGGGCTGCCACCTCGCCAATCGTCGCGGCCCCCATGTAGACGACCAGTGTCGTTTCGGCGTCGGCGAGGCCCGGCCAGTCGAAGGCGAGCGGCTCGTCGGCCCGGCAATGGCCGGTGATGAAACGCACGCTCGAGGCTAGGCCGCGATGCGTGAGCGGTATGCCCGTGCTTGCAGCGGCACCTTGGGCGGCGGTGATGCCGGGGATCACCTCGCAGCGCAATCCCGCGGCGGCGAGTGCGGCGGCCTCTTCCGAACCACGGCCGAAGATGAAGGGATCACCGCCCTTGAGGCGCACCGTCATATGTCCCGCGCGCGCCTGCGCGACGAGGATGCGATTGATCTCGTCCTGCGGAACGGGATGGCGTCCTGGTTCCTTGCCCACGGCGATCATGGTGGCACCGTCACGGACGAGTGCGAGAATTTCGTCGGAGACGAGCCGGTCGTAAACGACAACCTCGGCCGACGCCAGCAGCCGCGATGCCTTCACCGTCAGAAGATCGGGGTCGCCGGGGCCTGCGCCGACCAGGTAGACCCGTCCTGGCATCCTCATCGTGTCGATCTCCTCGCGGCTATCGAGTGGCGGGACGTGCTGCGGGGTGGGACGAGAGGCGGCGATGCGCCGCCTCTCGCGTTCGTGTCTCAATAGACGTCGTTGCGGGTGTTGAAGACGTTGAACTTGCCGGTCGGCGTGATCAGCTTCGGGTCCTTGATCACGTGCTTCATCTTCAGCGTCTTGTCGTCGACGACGACGATGGCGGAGACCTTGTCCTTGGCGTTCCACACCGAGAACCAGACTTCGTCGCCGGCCTCGTTGTACTCACCCTGCACGACGCGCGGCTGGCCCGAGGGAATGGCCGCCCACTGCCCGATGGGCAGCGTCGTGTACTTCGGCTTCTCCTGGCCGAGGTCGCTCACGTTGAAGACCGCGACGGACGACGAGACCTCGGCCTCGGGGTTGAGCGGTGCGTCCACGTAGAGGTGGTTCGACTTCGGATGCGACTTGACGAACAGCGATCCGCCGCCGAGTGCCTTGAGGTTCTGCACGACCTTCCACGCCTTGTCGGGGTGGCCGACAGGGTCCGTGCCGATCAGGGACACGATCTCGTCGCCGAGGTGCGAGGTTGCCCATACCGGTCCGTGCACCGGATGGTTGATATTGGCGCCGCGGCCAGGATGCGGCTTCTCGCCACCCGAGTCGACGAGCGCGGTGAGCTTGCCGTCCTTCGTGTCGATCACGGCGACCTTGTTGCGGGCGTTGGCGGCGACGAGGAAGTAGCGCTTGGTCGAATCGAAGCCGCCGTCGTGCAGGAAGCGCTCGGCCTCGATCTCGACCGTCTTCAGGTTCTTGATGTCGGAGTAGTCGACGAGAAGGATCTTGCCGGTCTCCTTGACGTTGACGATGAACTCCGGGCGGTAGTGCGAGGCGACGATCGAGGCAACACGCGGCTCGGGGTGGAATTCCTGCGTGTCGTAGATCATGCCGCGCGTGGATTCGATCTTGAGCGGCTCGAGCGTGTCACCGTTCATGATGACGAACTGCGGCGGCCAGTACGAACCAGCGATCGCGTACTTGTCTTCGAAGCCCTTGAACTTCGACGTTTCGATGGAGCGCGCCTCCGAGCCGACCTTGATCTCGGCGACCGTCGATGGCTCCTTCATCCACAGGTCGATCATGTTGACCTTGGCGTCACGGCCGATGACGAAGAGGTAGCGACCCGATGCAGAGAGCCGCGAAATGTGCACGGCGTATCCGGTGTCGAGGATCTTGACGATTTCCTTCGTGCCACCGTCGATGAGGGCGACCTGGCCGCTGTCACGCAGCGTGACCGAGAAGAGGTTGTCGAGCTTGAGCGTGTTCTCTTGCTTGGTCGGCCGCTTGTCGACCGGAACGAGAACCTTCCAGCTCTTGCGCATCTGCTCCATGCCGTACTCGGGCGGCTGGGGCGGATCAATGATAATATATAGCGGGCCATCAGATCGACCTGAGCTTCGGTGAGCTCGCCTGAGGTGCCCCAGTTCGGCATGCCCGCGGGTGATCCGTATGTGATGAAGTCCTTGAGATACTGGTAGCCGTTCTTGCGCGTCACGTCGGTGGTCAGCGCCTTGCCGGTCGCGCCCTTGCGCAGCACGCCGTGGCAACCGGCGCACCGCTCGAAATAGATCTGCTTGGCGGTCGCGAACTCTTCGCTGGTGATGACGGGATCGTCGGGCTTGCGCCCGGGGATATCGACCTTCATCTGGCCGAGTGTCGTCATGCTCGGCTCATAGGCCGCGGCCGGCGTATCGGCATGCTTCTTCGGTTTTTCCTGCGCGGCGAGCGGCGGTACGGCGAGCATCGCGGGTAGCGCGATGCCTGCGAGCAACGCGGCCATGCGAGTAGCGCTCAATGACATGCGTTTCATCTGGAACCACCTCCTTGGATCTGAGCAACAGAAGGGTGTCGCGACGACCGCATGACCTCCTTGACTTTGGGCAAGGGGTGCAAGCTTTGCGGCTGAGACGATGCAATCGCCGTCAGCGGCAAGCGCGTCGAACCGGTTGGTCTCGAGGGACGGAGAAGCTTCACGATGCGTCGCAAACGCGAGTGCGGTGTGGTCTTTCGAATGTCGATTGCGCTCTGCGCAATCACATGGGTGCTCGCGTATGCATGCGTCGCGTACGCGCGTGGTGCGTTGAACATTCCGCAGAATGCAATCGCACCCGCGGTGCCCGATGCTGCGTTGGTCGCACTGCTCTTCCCATCCTCCTCGCCTGGGATGGAGATCGTGCGGTCGGACGCGATCCCGCCGGTCTGGGTAGTGACCGGACCGGCGGGAGACGTCGGATACATCGCCTCGACGTGGGAGATCGCGGGATCGGTCGGATACTCGGGACGGCCGATCGACATACTCGTCGGAATCGCGCCCGACGCACGCATCGCTGGCGCCGTTCTCGTGCAGCACAACGAGCCGATCCTGACGCTCGGCATATCGAGCGAGGACATCGCGCGATACGTGCAGGGCTTCTCGGGCCACGACCTCAAGACTGTGAAGGTCGAAGCATTCAAGGACAGCGCCGGCCTGCCGCCGATCATGGCCGGCGCAACAGTCTCGACCGGTGTCATCCGCGATGCGATCTTGCGGACCGCGCGCACTGTTGCCATGGCGCGTGGTCTCGTCACGACGGCCGGTGCCGGTGTGGATCGCGTCTCGTTTTCGGAGAAGTCATGGCCGGAACTGGCGGCGGACGGATCGCTGGCGCATGCCTCGATCAGTATGCGCGCCGCGGCCGAGCGCTTTGGAACGATCGCGAACCCGCTACCCGCGAGCGACGAACCCTTTCTCGATGCCTGGCTGGCGTTGATCGATCCACCGACGATTGGCCGTGGCCTGCTCGGCCAGCAGTCCTACACGCGCGCCATCGGATCGCTCGGTGCCGGCGACGCGGCAATCCTCTTCGCAAGCAACGGTGTGCAATCCCACCGCGGCACGGATTACCGAACGACGGGTCTGTTCGAGCGTATCGAGATCATCCAAGGCTCGCGAACCTTGCGTCCGAAGGCGGCGGATTTCCTGCGCATCGATAAGCTTACTGCGCGCGATGCGCCGTCCTTCCGGGAGATCAGCGTGTTTCGCATCGGCCGGGACACGGGGTTCCGTGCCGACGAGCCATTCCGGCTGGAGATCGCGGCAGAGCGCGAGCGTGCAAGCGGCGAAATCGCAAGTCTCCGCCTCTCGGTGCCGTATCGTCTGCCGCAGACCTACATTTTGGCGGGCACCGGCGCTGCGACCGCGGTGCAGGAGCAGCCACTCTGGGTCTCGGCGTGGGAGCGCAAGCCGCTGACGATCGCGTTCGTCGTGGCGATGATCGTGTGGGTGGCGGGCGCGTTTTTCGTTCAGGAGTTCTTCGTCGCCCGGCCGCGTCTGTGGATGTGGGGGCGGATGGGGTTCCTCACCGTCACACTCGTCCTGCTCGGCTGGAGCGCCAAGGGACAGCTATCGGTGGTGCAGGTCGTCGCCTTCATGCACGCGCTGCTCAACGGCTTTCGCTGGGAGACGTTCCTGATCGAACCCGTGATCTTCATTCTGTGGAGCTTCGTCGCGCTCGGCCTGCTGTTCTGGGGGCGCGGCGTCTACTGCGGATGGTTGTGCCCGTTCGGGGCGATGCAGGAGCTGTTGAACGAGGCCGCCAAGCGGCTTGGCGTCAGGCAGATCGAGGTTCCTTTCGCGATCCAGGAGCGGCTCTGGGCAATCAAGTACACGCTGTTCGTCGCCATCCTCGGCCTGTCGTTCTACTCGATGGAGCAGGCCCTCGTGCTGGCCGAGGTGGAGCCGTTCAAGACTGCGATAACGATGCGGTTCTGGCGCGCTTGGCCGTTCGTCGCGTTCGCTGTCGCGTTGCTCGTCGCGGGGCTCTTCATCGAGCGCTTCTACTGCCGCTATCTCTGCCCGCTCGGTGCGGCGCTGGCGATACCGGCGAAGCTGCGGCTGTTCGACTGGCTGCATCGGCGTCCACAGTGCGGCCGCGAATGCCGCTTCTGCGAGACGCAATGCACGGTCGGTGCGATCGACACGCTCGGGCGAATCAATCCCAACGAGTGCGTTCTCTGTCTCAGGTGCCAGGTCATCATGAATGACGACGCTCAGTGCATCGCCCTGAAGCGGCGCGCGGGGCGTCGTGGCGGTGGCGAGGCCGGTGCATCGCAGCAGGCGCCAACGGCGGTGTGATCGCAGTAGGGAGAAAGTCATGAAACTCAACCGCAGGCGCTTTCTCGTCACCGCGTTCGCCGCCGGCATGGCAGGCGGCGCGGGCGCCTTCATCGCATCGGGCGACAGTCGACCGGCCTACACGTGGCGCGGCTCGGCGCTCGGGGGCGAAGCTCGCGTCGCGCTCTATGGCGCCGACGAAGAGGCCGCGCGCGCGGCACTCGGCGCCGTTGCAGCCGAGATCGAGCGCCTCGAGGACGTCTTTTCGCTCCACCGCAGGACATCGGAGCTGAGCCGCCTCAACACAATTGGTGTGCTGGAGGTTCCGTCGAGGGATCTCGTCGAGCTGGCGAGGAGCGCCGTCACCTGGCGCGAGAAGACAGCGGGAGCGTTCGACCCTTCGGTGCAACCGCTCTGGCTCGCGGCATCGCGCGGCGAGCCAGTGACGGGCGACCTGCTGAGTACGGCGTGCGGATCGATTTCGATCTCACCTGAGAGGCTGCAGTTGGATGACGGAATGGCTCTGACGTTGAACGGCATCGCGCAGGGCCGTATCGCGGACCGTGCGACGGAGGTCCTTCTCGCGCATGGGTTTGGCGATGTCGTCGTGGACGCGGGTGAGTTGCGCTTGCCCGGGCGAGAGCGGCGCGCGGTCGGCATTCCGGCTGCGAAGGCTGCCGTCTCTGTCGCGGAGGTTGCGATTGCCACGAGCGAGCCGAAGTCGCTGGTCTTCGACAGGGCAGCGTTCCGCCATCACTTGATCGACCCGAGGACAGGTACAAGCCCGCGGCATTGGATCAGCCTCTCGGTGTTCGCTCCGAATGCGGAAATGGCGGACGCACTTTCGACGGCGTTCGCCGTTCTTCCGCACGAGGCCGTGGCCGACCTCGCCCGTAGCATCGGTGACGTGGCGGTGATCGGTGAAGATGCCAAGGGGCGAATCCGCCGCCTTGGAGACATGCGCCTCGCGGGAGCTCGGGAGCGGAATGCATGAGCGGTGACAGATCGAAGCATCCCGTCCCGCTCGTCTTGAGCGAGGGGTTCCGCTTCTTTTTCCTGGCCGGACCGATCTTCTCGATCGTCGCTATGGGAATGTGGCTCGGATGGCTGGCGGTTCACGCCCTCGGCGGTGTGTTCACGGCGCTTCCATTCGTTGTTCCGCCGCACGAATGGCACGCGCACGAAATGATCTACGGCTATGGCGCGGCTGTGATGGCTGGTTTCTTCCTGACGGCGGTGCCGAACTGGACGGGGGCTGAACCGGCTCGTGCGGTCTACATTGCCGCCATCGCCGGACTTTGGCTCGCGGGCCGCTTGGCTCTGATGTTCTCGAGCGCCATTCCACCGGTCCTCGTCATGGCCGTCGACGTCGCGTTCGTGCCGGTGCTCGGGATCAAGATCCTGCTCAACCTGATGAAGCGGCCGAAACCGCAGAACCTCGTTTTCCTGGGGCTCCTGGCGCTGATGACGATCGGCAATGTGCTGATGCATCTCGGCTGGCTCGGCGCGGTGCCCGACGGGGCACGCAGCGGCGCAAGGCTTGGTCTACTGACACTCGCGGCGCTGATCGCGATCCTCGGCGGGCGCGTCACGCCGGCCTTCACGCGCAATGCCCTGCTGCGCGACGGCCGCGAGGATGCCTTGCCGGTTCTGCGCACCCGTGTCGATGGCGCTGGCACTGTTTTGGCAATGGCGCTCGCCCTCTCCGCCCCGCTCGGTTTCGACGAGCGACTCCTCGCTGCGCTGGCGCTCGCCGCGGGAATTGCCAACGCCGTACGCCTGCAGGGGTGGCGCGGGTTGTCGGTCATCGATCAGCCGATCCTCTGGAGCCTTCATCTCGGGTTCGCGATGCTCGTACTCGGTTATCTGGCGCTCGCCGCGCATTGGCTCGGGGCGCCGATCGGTGAAGCCGCAGCGCTGCATGTGATCGCGATCGGATCGGTCGGCGGCATGACGCTCGCCGTGATGAGCCGCGCCGCATTGGGGCACACCGGGCGCCCGCTCGTCGTCGCGCGGCCCATCGCGTGGGCCTATGGTCTGATCGCCCTCGCCGCGCTCGTGAGGTCGCTCGGCCAGGTCGTCATGCCGGATCGCTACTTCACGGTCATGATGATCGCCGGCGGGTTCTGGATCGCTGCGCTCTCGATTTTCGCCGTGATCTATGCGCCGATCCTGATCCGGCCGCGCGCCGATAGTCGGCAATGAGCGGAAAGCAGTTGCTCGCCATCCACTGAGCGCCCTCGCGAAAGGGTGCCTCTATGCGCATGTAACCGCTGCCGCGCGCGAATCTCTTGCCGTGCGTGGCAGTGATGCGCGCTGTCCGCGCTTTCCGCGCCGTCCTTCTCGGCGACCGGCGACGTGGCTCTTATTCGTCGCGCTTGCCTTTCGTTAAAGGCACTCGGCGCTTCGCCTGCGAGACTTCGCTCGCTCTCGAATGCCGGTGTCGCAAGGAGGCAAGCGCCATGCGCGAAGTCATGACCAAATCCATGGCCCGCAACATTTTCTACGGCGGGTCCATTTTCTTCATTCTCATTTTCGTGGGGCTGTCGATCCACAGCCACCTCTACATTGTGGGAACATCCACGGCTGCGACCCCCCTTACCGACTCGGTGACGCGCGGAAAGCGCATCTGGGAGGAACATGCCTGCATCAACTGCCACACGCTGCACGGTGAGGGTGCGTACTTCGCGCCCGAGGTCGGCAACGTGATGACGCGGTGGGGCGTGCTCGACAAACCTGACGACGCCTTCCAGACGCTCAAGGGATGGATGGAGGCGCAGCCCACGCGCATCGAGGGTCGCCGCCAGATGCCGCGCTTTCACCTGACCGACAACGAGATCCGTGATCTCGCGAACTTCCTGATCTGGGCCGACAAGACAGACACCAAGAACTGGCCGCCCAAGGACTCCGGTTGAGACGTACGGGAGACAGACGTCATGAAATATGAAAGCCAGAAAATCGCCTTCGCCTACTTCCTCACGGCCATGATCCTGTTCGTCGTGCAGGTGTCGGGTGGTCTGCTCGCCGGCTGGATCTACGTTTCGCCGAACACCCTGTCGGAGCTGCTGCCGTTCAACATCGTTCGCATGCTCCACACCAACTCGCTCGTCGTTTGGCTGCTGCTCGGGTTCTTCGGCGCCGCCTACTTCATCATACCGGAGGAGGCGGAGCGCGAGATCCATTCGCCGAAGCTCGCTTACATCCAGCTCGCCATTCTGGTGCTGGGTACGGCCGGTGTCGTCGTCACCTACGTGTTCGACCTGTTCCGCGGCAACTTTCTGCTCGGCAAGGAAGGGCGTGAGTTCCTCGAGCAGCCGCTCTGGGTGAAGATGGGTATCGTCGTCGCGGCACTCATGTTCCTCTACAACATCTCGATGACGGTGCTCGCCGGCCGCAAGACCGCGGTGACGAACGTGCTGCTGATCGGCCTTTGGGGCATCGCGCTGATGTTCCTGTTCGCTTTCTACAACCCGGCCAATCTCAGCCTCGACAAGATGTACTGGTGGTACGTCGTGCATCTGTGGGTCGAGGGCGTGTGGGAGCTCGTGATGGCGTCGATCCTCGCCTATCTGATGCTGAAGCTCACCGGCGTCGACCGCGAGATCGTCGAGAAGTGGCTGTACGTGATCGTCGCCACATCGCTGTTCACCGGCATTCTCGGGACCGGCCATCATTACTATTGGATCGGCACGCCCGGATACTGGCAGTGGATCGGCTCGATCTTCTCCAGTCTCGAGGTCATCCCGTTCTTCCTGATGATGGTGTTCAGTTTCGTCATGGTGTGGAAGGGTCGCCGCGAGCATCCCAACAAGGCGGCGCTGCTCTGGTCGCTCGGCACGACGACACTGGCGTTCTTCGGCGCGGGCGTGTGGGGGTTCATGCATACGCTGCACGGCGTCAACTACTACACGCATGGCACGCAGATCACGGCAGCGCACGGGCATCTTGCGTTCTTCGGTGCCTACGTGTCGCTCAATCTCGCGATCTTCTCCTACGCCTTCCCGATCCTGCGCAACCGCGATCCGTACAATCAGGTGCTCAACATGGCGAGCTTCTGGCTGATGTCGGGTGGCATGGCGTTCATGACGTTCGTTCTGACGTTCGCGGGCACCGTGCAGACCCACCTCCAGCGCGTCCTCGGGCAGAACTACATGGACGTGCAGGATCAGCTCCACATCTTCTACCTCATGCGCTTCGGCGCGGGTGTCGCGGTGGTGCTCGGTGCGGTGCTGTTCGTCTACGCGATCCTGGTGCCGCGCCGGGAAGTGATTGCGGCCGGCGGTCCGGTGAAAATCAGCCCGGCGGAGTGATACGATGAAGAGTGCGACCAACGCCGAGACGAAGGGGGCTGATGCCCCCTTCTACCTTCCCGTCGCCGACGAATGCGAGGTGTTCGAGGCGGCCTATCGCAGCCGCATGCCGCTGCTCATCAAGGGCCCGACTGGCTGCGGAAAGACGCGCTACGTCGCGCATATGGCGGCGCGGCTCGGGCGCCCGCTCTATACGGTGTCATGCCACGACGACCTTTCGGCCGCCGACCTGATCGGTCGCTACCTGCTGAAGGGTGGCGAGACGGAGTGGATCGACGGGCCGCTCACTCGGGCGGTGCGCGACGGCGCGATCTGCTATCTCGACGAGGTGGTGGAAGCGCGCAAGGACGTGACCGTCGTTCTGCACCCGCTGACGGATGATCGCCGCATCCTGCCTATCGAGCGCACCGGGGAAGTCCTCGCAGCACCGGACGAGTTCATGCTCGTCGCGTCCTACAACCCGGGTTACCAGAACATCCTCAAGACGCTGAAGCCGTCGACCCGCCAGCGTTTCCTCGCGATCGATTTCGATTTTCCGCCGGCTCAGCGCGAGATCGAGATCGTCGCCGCCGAAAGCGGTCTCGCGCGTGAGAAGGTCGCCCCGCTGATCCGACTGGCCGGCAAGCTGCGCGCGCTCAAGGGGCAGGATCTCGAGGAAGGCGTCTCGACACGGCTGCTCGTCTACTGCGCCACATTGATCCGTTCGGGAATGCCGATCGAGCACGCGGTTCGCGTGGCGCTGATCGAGCCGCTGAGCGACGACGCCGATGTGAAGCGTGGTCTGCTCGATCTCGTCGCGGCGGTGTACGGCTGAGGAGCGGCCCGATGAGCGACCTCGAGTTCGAGCCTTGGGAGCCGGAGGAAAGCGTCGGTAAGCTGTGGCATGCGTTTGCATCCACGCTCGATGCGCCGCAGGAGCATGGCACGGCGAGCGTGCGTCTGGACGACATGCGCGGACGCCTCGGCGTGCTGTTCCGTGGCCTCGGCGGCGCTCGCGACGTCGAGATCAAGGCGTCTGCGCCGCAGGTCTCGCATCATCGCCTGTCGTGGCGTCGCGCGCTCGGCACGACGGCGGAGAGCGTAGCGCGGGCGAGCTTCGATGGTGAAGTGCTGCGGTTGCCGGGGGAGCTCGCGCTTCTCGATACGGCGGAGAAGAACGAGGCTCTCTACATCTGGATGGCGGCGGCCGCGGTGCACGCAGGGCCTGCCCGCGCGGAACACGATCCGCTGCGGGCCGACATCCGAGCGTTGCAGGCGGCGGCGCGTACGACACGCGATACCCTGTCCGCGTGTCCCGGGCTGCGTTCGCTGCACACGCGCCTCAGGGCCGAGGTGCTGGCGGCCCGGCGTGACCGCCGTCTGCCCCGTGTCGAATCCGCCGTCGAGGCGGCGACGCGCCTTCTGCTCGGTGGGCCGCCGCCGGTCGAGCCTCTTGCTCTGGCGATCGCGGTTGCCGTGCATCGCGAGGAGGCGGACCTCTCGCAGTTCGTCGCGCCACGCGGCTATCACTCGTTCGAGCCGGTCGTCATGTGGCCCGACGTGCGAGAGAAGCGTGGGCGAATTCCGGGGCAGCGCGACGAGGGAGAAAATCACGAGGCCGAGGCGCCGGGCGCGGAGACGGACGAGAGAACGTTGCGCGCGGCGCGCAAGAACGCTGACGAGGCCGCGCGCAAGGACAGCCTCGTCTTGCACAAGTTCGAAGCGATTCTGTCGTGGACCGAGTTCCTCAATCTCAATCGCCGTGTCGAGGACGACGACGAGGACGCGGCGAAGAAAGCGGCGGACGACCAGGAGGAATTGGCGCTGACCAACGTGCCGCAGCGGGCCCGCACGCGGCTGAAGCTGCATCTCGATCTCGCGCCCGAGGACGTCGAGCTGGAGCGGATGGCCGGCAAGCACGTCTACCCGGAGTGGGATCACCGTGCCCGCGCCTATCTGCCCGCGTACTGTCGCGTGCTGGCGACGGATGCGCCGCCCGCCGAGGCGACGCCGGCGTTCCTCGCCTGCGCATTGACACGCCGTCGCATCCGCAGGGTACGGCGACAATTCGAGGCGCTGAGGCCGAAGCGCATCCATCTTGCGCGACAGATCGACGGGGAGGAACTCGATATCGAGGCGGTGATCGCGTCCCGTGTCGATCTCATCGCGACCGGCGAGAACGACGACCGCGTGTATCGCGCGAGCCGCAACCAGGACCGCGATCTAGCGGTGTCGATCCTGCTCGATTCGTCGCGTTCAACCGAGAGCGCCGTTGCCGAGCGCCAGGTCATCGACATCGAGCGTGAGGCGCTCATCGCGCTGGCCTGGGGACTCGATGCCTGCGGCGACGACACCGCGATCCATGCCTTCTCCTCGTTGCGGCGCGATCGGGTCTACGTGCAACAGGTGAAGGAATTCGACGAGCCGATGGGAACGATCGTCGAAGCGCGAATAGCAGGGCTGCGGCCAGGATTCTATACGCGGCTCGGCGCGGCGATACGGCACGTGTCATGCGAGCTTGCAGGGCATCCGCGCCAGCGCCGGCTGCTGCTGGTGATAACGGACGGCAAGCCGAACGATCTCGATCATTACGAGGGGCGGCACGGAGTCGAGGATAGCCACATGGCGGTGCGTGAGGCGCGGCGGCGCGGTCAATCGGTATTCGGCGTCACGATCGATACCAAAGCGCAGGCGTCGTTCGCGCGCATCTTCGGTCGCGGCGGCTTCGCGGTCATTCCCGATCCGGAGAAGCTGACGACGGCCCTGCCGCAGATCTACCGGCATCTGGTCAGCGCATAGGATAGATCGATCGTGGCGGAAGAGCACGGGCGCGAAGACGACGGTTGGGGCGTGCTCGGCGAGCTGCCCGGCGACCTGATGATGTGGGTGCTGATCGCGAGTGAACTTCTTGTTTTCGGCCTAGCGCTGCTCGCCTTCCTCGGCGTGCGTGCGACGGAGCCGCAGGGTTTCGCGGCGGATCAGGCGTTGCTCGACCGGACCGCCGGCGCGGTCAACACGATCGTGCTCGTCACGAGCGGTCTGGCGGCTGCGCTCGCGGTGGCGGCACGAGAAGCGGGGAATCGCGTTCGTGCGCGGTGGATGCTCGGCGCGGCGGCGTTGCTCGGCTTCGTATTCCTCGCGATCAAGGGCCACGAGTACGCCGACAAGGCGGCGCGCGGCATCGGCCTCGAGTCGAGCCCGTTCTTCACGTTCTACTTTCTCGTGACGGGCTTTCACGCGGCGCATGTCGTTGCCGGGATAGCCATCCTCGGGCTCGTCGCCGTCTACGACAGTGCGCGCAACATGGAGACTGCGGTCGCGTTCTGGCACATGGTCGATCTCGTGTGGGTGCTCCTGTTCCCGATCATCTACCTGCTGAGGTGAGGCATGGGCGCGCGCGAGCTGATCGGAGCATGGGTCTGGCTCGTTGTTCTCAGCGCGATGACGACGGCGCTGACGCTGTTCGAGCCAGACGGAGACGGGCGCATCGCCGTCGCTGCGTGCGTGCTCGCTCTCGCCGGTCTCAAGGGCCGCGTCATCCTCTCGCGCTATCTGAAGATCGGCACGTCACGATTTTGGACCAGCGCATTCGACATCGTGCTCGGTGTCTTTCTCGCGCTCGGGTTCGCTGCCTATCTCATCGGTACGGGAGGATCGTAGCGTCATGGCCGCGCCAACGGGGACGACGGAGAAGCAGCGCACGCCACGTTGGCTGCTCGTGTTCTGCTACGCGCTGATGGGGCCCGCCTGCGCGATCAACGGCGCATTCGTGGTGCTTTCGATCCCCGCCCTGGCGCAGTTCGGATTCGCCGGGCTGATCGCTGGCGGCATCGCGGGTGCGGTGGCGGGCCTCCTTCCGGCGATCTGGATGGCCCGGCGGATCGCCGACGGCATCGGCGGCAAGGCATGAGCGCGAAACGGCAAGGGAAAGCTCATGTGCGCTTTGCGGCTTTGCTCTATTCGGCCTTGCGCCAGGGCGCGCTGCGATCCTCGCGCATGTAGTCGCGCAGGGCCGTGACGTCCTCGATGCGCGCCTGATTGTGCGTGATGGTGACGCCGAGCTCCTCGAGACGGTTGAAGGCTCGCGACAGACTCGGCGGCTGCATTCCGAGGCGACCGGCAATCAGCGTCTTGTCGTAGGGCAGTGTGATGGTGCACGAACCGTTATCGATGCTGCACAACTCGAGCAGAAACTCCGCGACGCGCTGAGCGCCGGTGTGGGCCTTGAGCTGCTCGATCTGGGCGACGAGCCCGTGCAGATGCCTGAAAGTCGAGGAGACGATGGCGAGCGCGATCTCGGGACGTTCGTACATCATGGACGAAAGGATGCCGAAGCGCACGACGAGCAGGCGCGTGTCGGTGACAGCCTCGGCGGAGACTGGATAGGGACTGCCGTCGAACGCCACGGCTTCGCCGAAGCTGCAACCCTTGGTGAAAACGCCGACGACGGCTTCCGCGCCGGTCTGCGTAATGCGGAAGAGCTTCACCCAACCATCGAGCACGACATAGAGGTTCTGTGCCGGGTCGCCTTGGAGAAAGATGGTCTCACCGCGCCGGAAGTTCTTGGTGAACGAGCGCTGGAGGATGGAGTTGGCAAGCTCGCCGGGCAGGCTCGCGAACAACACCGCCTCTCTAGCTGTTGCCAAGTCTCGGGCGTCCAGCATGTCGCTCCCCTGGCTTTTCTGTTCGGCAGCCTGGCGTGCAGTGCTGCGCGATGAAAGTACCATGTATCCAGCGCTCCGATAAACCGGAGGTCGGACGGGCAGCGTAACGAAAGTCAAGGATCGGTGGCGCGTGCAAACTATCCTGCATGCTGAGCGACGGCGCAGCTCCGCTCGGTTCCGCTTGCCACGCGGGGCATGCGTCAGGCCGCGAGGACCTAGGACGCGAGACGTGTCGCGAGACGACGGCCCGGCGTATCGGCGCGCGAGCGTTCGTAGGCGGGATAGGATCAGTGAAACGTGAGCCGCACGAATTGCACGGGCGCCGGCGTGCGGGTGGCAATGATCCCGGCTCGGAGCAAGTGAACGGGGAGAGCACCATGAGCGGCAGCGACACGATGCTGGGTCACAACGCCGAGGGCGCCCGAGTCAGGATCGAAGCACGCTTCTTCAACTCCCTCGCCAAGTACTGCGGGCAGGACGGTCTCTGCCGCAGTCTCGAGCTACCGGCGGGCGCTTCGGTCGGCGATCTGATCTCGATGTTCAAGATGCCGCTCGGGGAGATCTTCCTGGTTCTCAAGAACGGCAGGGACATCACGCCAGGGCTCTATCAGGGCGGCAACGTCAATCAGGACGTGGTGCTCGACGACGGCGACGTCATCGCATTCTCGGGTCCCGTTCCCTACAGCTACGGTTATGGCGCGCCCGTGGTGTAAGTCGGGGTGAAGGTCTGCCGGCGCGTGGAGGGCGGTCGTATCGGCGGCCCGTTGCCCGCCGACGCCCCATCGCGTCCAGTCCTTCCACCCCTTTGGTTCGCCATGCCTTTCCGGCTGCGATCCGTGTGCTCTGGCGTCCGTTGTCGATAGCCCCGCCAAGGGCGGTGCGGCGCATCTACTCCAGCATCGTTTTGCCCTTGCAATGGCGCCTCGGGAGCGGTATTCCCCGTCGTCCCTGAAGCACCGTCGCTGAGGTTAAGTGCGGAACGCCCCGGCGTTCCCCAGAAAGCCACGGCTCGCCGTTTCCCGAACGGTCAGCTTGAAAAGCCCGGTCACAGGGACCATCGGCCAGCCCCGCACGGGCGGCGATGCTGGGCAGATCGCCGAAAGGCGCTGTCGTCGGAGCGTAGCGCAGCCTGGTAGCGCACTTGCTTCGGGAGCAAGGGGTCGGGAGTTCGAATCTCCCCGCTCCGACCAATTAAATCATAAGGTTAGATTGCCAGCGAGATGGCTTCGCCCAAGAACCGCTCGAGAAGCGTTCTCGGAGTAGCGATCGATCCTGCGAGAGGACGGTTGGACTTACCGCTGATGTCGCCTCCTCCGGCAGCGGCGACGCCAGCCTTCCCGCCTCGGCGCGACGGAGATAATCGCCGGTCGCCGTCGGCCCGGTGCCGACCCTCGCTGCGGTCTGCCGCTTCGACTGGCCACCGGCCTTCAGCCGCAACACGTCCTTGATCTTGCGCATGGGCAATCTCTGCGGCCGTCCCTGCTCCTCCCCCAACCCAACAAGGTCGTTCGCGCATCTCCCCGGCCTCGGGAACTGACCGTAAAACTCTAACTTCGAACGGGGGCGTTTCGTGGGAGCAGATCCGTGCGATCAGCGCGGAGAGGCGGGAAGGCGTTCGAGTGTTCCGAGCTCTGCCTCGAAGGCGGCCTTGAGCGCCATGTCCACCTCCGCCATCGAGACGATGCGGCCGAGGTCCTCGAAGCTCGTGACGCCATGCTCGGAGATGCCGCACGGCACGATGCCGCCGAAGTGGGCGAGGTCGGGATCGACATTGATGGCGAGGCCGTGGAAGCTCACCCAACGGCGCAGGCGGATGCCGATGGCCGCGATCTTGTCTTCTGCGTCGTCACCCTTTTCCGGCCGGCGCACCCACACTCCGACGCGACCCGGCCGCGTCTCGCCGCGGACGTTGAAACTCGCAAGCGTGGCGATGACGATGCGCTCCAGCGCGCACACGAACGCGCGCACGTCGCCGAAGCGGCGTTTCACGTCGATCATGACGTAGACCACGCGCTGGCCCGGACCATGGTAGGTGTACTGCCCGCCGCGGCCGGCAGGGTGCACGGGAAAGCGATCCGGCTCGAGCAGGTCTTGCGGCCGGGCGCTGGTGCCGGCCGTGTAGAGCGGGGGATGCTCCAGCAGCCAGATGAGCTCGCCGGCCTCGCCGCGTGCGATGGCCTCGGCGCGTGCCTCCATGAAGCGCAGTGCATCCTCGTAGGCGGTCAGACCGTCGCTGATGGTCCAGCCGATGGGAGGGAGTGCGGGCGCAGGCTGCGCCTCGGGGCATTTTGCGCCGGCGGCAAGGTCGCAGCTCGGTGTGTCGGAGGTCATGTGGGCTCGGCTCGCATAGTGGAAGGCTCCAAGCGAGATATAGGCTATCGCGGCAGGAATGGGGAGGCGGAGCAGCGTCGAGCACCGATCGCGCGCCAGAACTCGATCTTGCGTCAGTACTCGATCGTGCGATCGGCAACGAGCTTCCAGCTCGCTTCGCCCGGTTTCAGTTTGTACTGGACCTGCCGCCTCTTGCCGCTCGGCTTGCCGTCACTCGAATAGATCGGGAAACGCCGCACCACGACATTCTCGACGACAGCGAACTCGTCGTGGCCCTGGTAGCCCGTCGCCGCCTTTGCAGCGAGCGGTGGCACGGTGATGCCACTCAGCGATTTTGATCTGTTGGCGCTGTAGGCGATGAGGATGCCCTTCCTGTCGGCCCCGTTGCCATGGCCAACGACGTAGATTTCGGGAGAACCGTCGACGTTGAGATCGCCGACCTCGGCGGCCGTGACAATGCCATCGACCGGCAACTCAATGGGCGAGTTATCGAGCTTCAGACCTTTGGGCACGATGGTCAGCGTGTTGCCCGAGGCGGTATTGGGGCTCGCCACTGTGAATGAAATGCCCTGGAGTTTGACGGTTGCCTCGAACGCGGCTGTTCCTTGCGCGTTTGCAGGCTGTAACGTCGCGAGCGCCGCGCCGGACACAATTACGAGAGATTTCGCAACGGTGAGCGTGCCGGATCGAATTCGCTTCATGGGCTGCCTCCCCTGGTCGGTCGGCCGCACGCTCGGCAACAGCGGGGGCGCGCCTTTCAGGTGCGCCGCCTGCCTCTTCAACTCGTCGGGGCGTCGAGCTTGCGGGTCAGGTTCTCGAATTCGCGACGCAGCTCCTCGTTCTTGAAGATCTGCTCGAAGGTCGGCGCCTCGAGCTTCTGGATCGCCTCGAACGATGCCGCGCTGTCACGCATCAGGTTGCGAAGCTGGAAGCTCGCTTCGACCGTCTCGAACGTGTTGTCGGCGATCCTCAGATCGTGCACCGCACGGCTGCGCGCCCGCGCGATCTGCTCACGCTGCTGGTTGAGATAGCGGCGGTAGCCCTTTGCCCCATCCTCGGCGAGCCGCTGGCTCTCCAGGTTCGCCTCCAGCGCCTTTTTCTGGTCGGGGCGGTTCTCCTGGCGCAGCAGGTCTTTCGTTTTGGTGCGCGCGGCGGCGACGTCCTTCAGGATCGCGTCGAGCTTCGGCATGTAGCCCGTGTCGATCTTGGCGATGGTCGCGTCCTGCGCATGTACCAGCATGGCGAACAGCGCCGCGTGCATGGCGAAATACTTGCGCGCGGCGTTCATGTTGTCGCCCGAGGCCGCCATCAGCTTGCCGAGCTGGGTGTCGATGACCTTCGCCGCGTTGAACACCGCGACGAGGCGGACGAGATCGCCCGAGAGCACGCTGTCGAGCAACAAGTCGACCTGATCGTTGCCGAGCTGTACGCCGGACCGCGTCAGCGCCTCGTTGATCTCGGATTTGGCTTTGGCGATCTCGTCGCGGTTGGCGGCGATGCGCGCCTCCGCGTCCTTGATCGACTGGTCGAGGCTCGCGACGGTATCCGTCAGCACACCCGGCAGCACGCCGTCCTTCGGCGCGGTGAGCTGCTTTTCCTTGAAGCGCACGATCGCTTCCTCGGTAGCGCGGATGTTGGAGCGCAGCCCCTCGACCTTCTTCTGCACCTCGACGACGGGAACGTCGGTGACGATGCCGAGGGCGGAATCGAGCAGCCGGCGGATCTTGGCCTCGCGGTCTTCGCGCGTTTCCGTCCAGATCGGCGGGACGATGAAGTCCTCGCTCTTCGGCAGCTTGCTCGCCTGAGAGCGGTTGTCGGCGGTCTCGCGCAGGATGGCGTCGACGGCGGCCATGAGCTGGCGCGCCTGCTCGAAGGCCTGGTCGCCCTCGCGAGGGTCCTTGGCCTCGGTCGTCGCCGGGCCCGTCTCGGTGGTGCGCGTCAGGAAATCGCCGATGCCGTCGCGCCGGGCCGTCTGTGCCGCGGCGTCGAGGGGAACGACGGCGGTCATGGCGCTGGCGAGCAGAGCCGAGACGGCGGCGGCCGTTAAGAGCTTCCTCGATGTGCCGGACATGTGCCAGCTCCTTTGCTCGTCGCCCGACGCCCGTCGCGGCTTCCGCGGCCTCTCGGGGGAGGAAAGGCGGAGGCGATCCTCAGCCGCATAATCAGCAGGATCGCGGCAAATACATGGTGTCGGCGGGCGCGCGGCCAAGAGGTCTTATAGCCGGGTGGCGGTGAACGCGGGAGAACCGTCTCGTTCAGCGGTACCGGCGGATGGGCGAGCGCAACGCGGCGTCACGTGACGCCGGCCGCTGATTTGACGAGCGCAACGAGCCGTCCATCCACCTGTCGCGCATCGGTGAGGACGACCATGTGCGTCAGGCCCTCGGCGGCGCGCGTGAGCGTGACCGGCAGCTTCACGGGCTCGAGCGGAGCTTCGATCGGGCGGCCCGGGAGAGCGAGGGCGAGGCGCAGATCCTTGCCGCTGCCGGCGAGCAGGGCGAACACCCGGCTGCGGGCGAGGGCAAGAGGGCCCGGGCCGGCCCCGACGACGAGGCCGGGAACAGCGGTTTTCAGAGCGCGCAGGAGGGGGATGGCCAGCGGCCGGTACGCCTTCGCTTTGCCGATCACCTCGGCGATCTCGGCCTCGGTGGCGGGCGGCAGTTCGTCGACTGGTAATGCAGAGAGAGCGGCAGGAGGTGGACTTGGCGCGCTCCGCTCGGGAGGCGACGCCGGTTGGGCAGGCGGTGCCTCAGCGACCCTCGGGTCGGGCGTCGGCTGTCCGCCTTCGCCCTGACGAACCCCAACGCTCTCCCGTCCGGCGACGAGCCGCAGTGCTGGAGCCGTCGCGGGGGGCGCGGCCGGCATGGCAGCGGGAGCAGGAGCGGGGGGCGAGACGGGCGGTGAATGTGCTGGAGCCGCAATCGCCCCGGCGAGCTCCTCGGCGGTGATGTAGATCGGCTGTCCGCCGTTGTGGTGAATGCGCTCCAGCCAGGACGCGCGCGAGAACATGAAGCCCTGGCGGCGCAGCCAGTCGATGATGTCGTTGCGATGGGGCAGGTCCTGGCTCGAAATGAGCGCCATCCACTGGCCGAGATCGCGGCCGGTGTCGGCCTTGAGGCTCGCCAGGAATTCCCGCTCCTTCTCGCGCCAGTCCGTGCTCATGGTGGACGCCGCCGCCGCTCGTCTCAGATCAACCGCCGCGTGCGGTCACGGTAGGCCCGCCAGCGCTCGCCGAAACGCGCCTCGAGGTGGCGTTCTTCCGGCAGGATCGCGAGCCAGGTCACGAGCACCAGAAATACCGGCACGAGGATCGCGAACCAAACGTTCTTGGTCATCTCGGCGAGACCGAGCAGCACCAGCGCATCGCCGATGTAGATGGGATTGCGCCGCCAGCGGAACGGCCCGTCGGTGACGAGATCGCTGGCGCCGCGGTGCGGCAGGACGGTGGTCTTGTGACGCCACAGCGTCTTGGCCGCCCAGAGGATCAGCGCCAGCCCGGCGACACCGAGCCCGACGCCGATGAAGCGCGCGGCGGCATCGTCGAGGCCGGGCCAGGCGAGCGGGTAATGGCGGCCGAGCATCAACGCGGCGAGTGCCGCAACCGCCAGCAGGACCGGCGGCCACGGAATGGCGCCGGGCCGCTCGGGGCCGGTCAACGCGGAGGTCGGCTCGGGCTCACTCGACTGCATGGCACTCCGCCTGGGTGATGATTTCGAAGATGATCGGGATTCCGTCGCCCGGACCATAGCACGGCACCATGACGACGGGCCCGCCGGGCGCGTGGCA
>OEIV010000305.1_pt1 | contig 29156 bp, 20 predicted proteins | sample 1539231 | NCBI WGS metagenome assembly OEIV01 (sample SAMN03794762, study PRJEB22550) | activated sludge metagenome | feature: wastewater treatment plant; material: activated sludge; isolation source: Wastewater treatment plant of a petroleum refinery complex | place: Argentina: Buenos Aires ... | reverse complement strand
AATTTCAGGTAATTATCCGACTGCACTTTTCCGGAAAAAGCCGCAGACCCATCGGGCTTCCTCACTTTCAATAATGTATCCTGGACCGCAACAGGTATGGACTCAAAAGGCTTTTGCGGTATATAATCTATATCCCTGTTTATTCCGCTGTTCCAAATACCCACAACGATACAATCCCTTATTTTTCCCAACTTCAGCAATCCTCCCATTACCTCATCCATTTCCCATACCTGCTTGTTCCAGGCCAGCGAGGCATCAAAAAGCATCTGCCCGTCATGCATATATAATACATTATACCTTTTCCCTTTTCCATAACCTTCGGGAAGCCATACATCCACATTCCTGGCATCTACGTATTGTGATTTGAATTGTTCAAAATGCCTGATGGTTCCGGAACTGACATGAGGTGCCTGTGCTTGTGACACAATGCAATTCAAAACCATGTAAAAAATACCCCACACATATTTTCTATAATGGAATAAACGCATCATAGATCTTGTTTTAAAAAAGGCGATCTCAACCATTCTGCTGAAGTTTTATAATCCGCATATATAATCTTATTTTCAAAAACAGCCTGTAAACTTACAAAGCAAATCTACTAATTTGAGTTTTTATTTCTTAAACCCAATCCTATCCCTGTATTCCCATTTTTTCAAGGCTGCTCTTTCATCCAACAAATTTTCCATTGCATCCTACATCTGGTTTAACTGAACATCATGTTCCCCTATTCTTTCCTTAACCTGTTTTAACTGTGCCTTTATGTCGCTTTCCTGTAATAACACCCGACTGATTTCTACAAAAGCACGCATAATGGCTATATTCATATTTATTGCCCGATCACTGCTAGAATTCCGGTCAGCATGGCCACGCCCTGTTCAGTAAATGCATAAGGTGTTACCTTGGTATTCCTTTTGCCCTTGGATGCGGTAACAATTTGTGACCGCATATTTTTTCCGGACCGGTTTCGGTAACAGTTTTTGACCGGATATGATGCCACTCTGAAACAGTTAACCTGAACATAAAATCTTTAGGAAATCGCTTTGCGTTCCTTTTTACTGCCTGGTTAAGGGCTTTTGTTTCCACTTCATATAAAGAGGCCAGGTCAAAATCCAGCATAACCCGTTCGCTCTTATTTCGTATATCCTGATTTGGATGTTTGCCATGTACTGCCTGTTAAAGATTTCAAACCATTACATTATTGATTAATCCTATGGCGCTGAATGACGATTATAACGTATGAATGAAATTATTTTATGACGGAATTGTTTGAAATATATTAATTCAGCTACTCAAACCCATTTTATGACAATACAGGTAACGATATGGCATTACTTCAAAAAGGAATACTCTTTATTTAAAGGAATGATTGACAGGAAGGCATTTGCATTAAATGAATGAAAATACTTTCTTATACAAATAGTAAGTGAGCCTGATTATTAGATAGTTATTATTTGAAGGTACAAAATATACAATTGAGTGAATTTTTTGAAGGCTTTGCTTCTAACTATTATATAACTACTTTTAATCCTGATTACATATTAAGCAAACCCGGATGAATCATGTCAGCTTCAGAAACACTTCTATTTGAATTTGGTACAGAAGGAGGCATGGCAACGGTTTCCCTGCTATCCAATAATACAGTTATTGAACGAGGCAGTAGCGGCGGTATTGAAATTGATGATCCTGGCCGGAAATGGGAAAGGGTATTTGCTACCTGGGACGATTGGTGGGCTGCATTTCTCAATAAACATAAAGAATGGTGGATATGCTTTTATCCCATTTTCATACATGAAGAGATAAAAGAAAAAATCAGATTAGCAGTGGATACCTTCATAACCACCCATGATGATCATAAATACCATAAGGAAAGATGGGTTACATGTTTAAATGGACTTTATTAACCTTTAAATTTTAAGTTGATTTATCGTAATACATAAACAGGTTTTGCCATGCTAAAAAGAATATCTTCTATCAACAGTTTATCACCCGAAGAAAGACATAACTGCCTCATTGCGGAATATCCTGATATTGTACAACGGGTTCCTCAACATTTGATTGCATCTTTCATAAGCCTGAAACACTAAGCCGGGCGAGAAAAAAAATAGCTGCAAAAAAATAATCATATCCCACCTACCTTATTGAAATTAAAAATACAGCACCCCGCCTTCCGTCAATTTATGGATATTGGCTGCTCTTACAATTGCCTGGTGTATGTTATATATAGATTTGCTTATTTTGTGAACTCAATAAAGATTAAATATGGTATACCAGAAAATATGAAACCTTTCGTTATGGGATTATTTCCCATTGGCTCTAGGGTGAAAGAAATGGAAAATTTACAGGTTTGAATTATTAATATAAAGAACGATTAAACGTTTAAACAGCAAGCATGGGACATCTGCCAGATCTGATTCGTGATTTAGCGCTCATATTAATAGCTGGTGCCGTTACAACATTAATTTTCAGGAAGATAAAACAACCATTGGTGTTGGGATATATTATTGCTGGCTTCCTCGTGGGCCCGCATTTCCATCTTATACCTACTGTTACTGATAATAAGAATATTGAAATACTGGCAGAAATAGGCGTTATTTTCCTGCTTTTTAACCTGGGGCTTGAATTTAGTTTCAAAAAATTGATGCGTGTGGGTGGCGCTGCATCCATTACTGCATTCGTGGAGATTGTATTTATTACTGTTGCCGGATATTTCACAGGTAAATGGATGGGCTGGTCTACCATGGATAGCCTGTTCCTGGGCGGGATGCTTGCAAGTTCATCTACAACCATAATTATACGGGCTTTTGATGAGCTGGGAGTAAAAACGAAACAATATGCCCGGATCGTTTTTGGTGTATTAGTAGTGGAAGACATTGTGGTCATCCTGCTAATGGTGCTGCTTTCAACCATTGCCGTTACCAATCAATTTTCTGGAATGGAAATCATTTTCACCATTTCAAAGCTGCTGTTCTTTTTAGCATTATGGTTCATCTCCGGAATTTTTGTTCTTCCCACCCTGCTGAAGAAAGCAAAGTCGCTGATGGATGATGAAACACTCCTGATCCTTTCACTGGGCCTGTGTTTAGGTATGGTAGTGCTGGCAACCCAGGTGGGATTTTCTGCAGAGTTAGGTGCCTTTATCATGGGTTCAATAATTGCCGAAACCACATCGGCAGAAAAAGTTGAACAGGTAACCAAACCTGTTAAAGATTTATTTGGTGCCGTATTTTTTGTTTCTGTAGGTATGATGATTGACCCGCAAGCTATATTGAAATATGGATGGCCAGTAATTATCGTAACACTATTAACATTGTTTGGAAAACTAATCAGCACTACAATTGGCGCTTTGATTTCAGGCCAGCCGCTGAAACAATCCGTGCAGGTTGGTATGAGTATGGCACAGATAGGTGAATTTGCTTTTATCGTGGCCACATTAGGGTTATCGCTCGGTGTAATTTCAGACTTCTTATTTCCCGTGGCTGTTGGCGCTTCTGCAATCACCACTTTTACAACACCATACCTTATTAAACTCTCCGAACCATTTTATCATTTCCTGGAACGTATACTTCCAACAAAACTGGTAAGCCGATTGAATAATTATTCTTCCGGCACGCAGGATATTCAAGCTGAAACAGCATGGAAGGTGGTGCTGAAATCATATGGCACCATCATACTCACCAATGGTATCATTTTGTTGGCTCTTATCGTATTCTCCCTAAATTTCCTGATGCCACAATTGAATAAAAAGATCGATGACCCAAGCTTAAGAAGCATTATTGGGTTGACTATTTCATTGGTTCTTGCCTCACCGTTTTTATGGGCATTGATAGCCAGGCGCCCTAACAATATGGCCTATAAAGAAATGTGGTTGCAACGGGCATACAGCCGTGGCCCCCTTTTACTGCTGGAAATTGCCCGGGTTCTGATTGGTGTACTGCTTGTTTCTATATGGGTATTCAAAATATTCGATACTCAAATAGCTATCTTTATTGCAGTACCGATTATTTTAGTAATCATTTTTGTCTTTACTAAACGTATCCAGGCGTTTTACCAGCGTATTGAATATAGATTCCTTGGGAATTTAAATGCCCGTGAAGCAAAAGAATATAATTCACTTGATGCAAATGTTACCAGAAAGAATGCCGCCCTGGAAGCTAAATTAATTCCCTGGGATGCGCATATTGTACAGCTCGAAGTTTCCCCGGGGGCAGAATATATCGGAAGAACATTACCCGAACTGGCCTGGAGGGAAAAATTTGGAATCAATATTGTTTATATAAAGCGTGGAGGCAAATTGATCCCTGCTCCTAATAGGAATTCCATACTATTACCTTTTGACCAGGTTGGGATTATTGCCACAGATGAACAGATCCAAACCTTTAAGCCGGTATTTGATGCCACAGTTAACCTTGAAACCAACTTGATGGATGTGAATGACATTTCTTTACAAAGGATTGTGGTTAATGAATATACCAAACTGAAAGGATTAAATATCCGGGACTCCGGCCTACGGGAACGTACCAATGGATTGATAATTGGAATTGAACGCAGTAACCAAAGAATACTGAATCCTGAATCTTCTACCGTTTTTGAATGGAATGATATTGTGTGGATTGTTGGTGAAAGGAAAAAGATTCAGGACCTGGCTTCAATCAAGTGTGTTTAATCATGTATAAAATCATCGGGAACTACTATATTCCTGTGCCCGGTTTCAAGAAAAAAGGATGGCCGTTTATGAGTACTAATATTTCAATGGATAATGTTGAACGTGCTATAAAATTATTATTCCGGGATCACAAGCAGCGGAACTGAAATTTCATAAGCTACTCTTTTGGTAATACTGCCGTTTACAAGGTTGTGAAAAAAACCACGCTGCCTCGGTACCATTACCATCATATCAAGTTGATTTAACTCAATACTCTTTAATATTCCAGATTCCACTACATTGTCGTAAACATAATTCAACTGCGCACCCGGTAAAAAATCAACAAGTTCAGAAAGATAGGGCGATTGCATTTGCTCATTCTCAATAATTTGAAATATATGCACGTTTGCATTGAACGAATTCCTGAAAGAACGGATGATTTCAAGATTATCAATGGCGTTAAATGGTAAACCATCATAGGCAAAACCAATTTCCCTGATTGGAGTAAAATTTGCATTATCGGGTATTGCTAATACGGGAACGGGTGAATCCTGGATGATGCGGGCTGCATTGCTTCCCAAAAATATTTTCTTCCAGCCACTTAAGCCTGTATTGCCTACAATGATTAAATCTGCCTGCTGGCCATGAATAGCTTCGGCGAAATCTGCCTGGAAGTAAATACAGATGGCTTTTGAATTAATCTTTACACTGCTTTCTCGTGAAACCAGCATCTTGGTTTTCTCCAGCATCTCTTCTGCCTTTTGCCGGTTAAACTCCACATCCCCTGGATTTGGCAACACAGGCTTTCCTCTTGCAGTTAATACCTCTATGGAAAAAGCATGCACGATACTTAATTCGGCATCATATTTCGTTGCAAGTTTTACTGCATATTGCAATGCATTATTCGCTGTGTTTGAAAAGTCGGTGGCAACCAAGATATTTTTAATAATCATTTCCGTAGTAATTAATGTAATGAAACTAAGATATCGTTTTATCTTTCATGGAGCATGTTTATACTTGCCAGCAGTACAGCAATCAAATATACAGAAAACCCGCAGGCAATATTGATACATACCAATGCAACCAGGCACTTCAGATTACTTTATTTAATAAGCAGCGGATGTTGATCATCTTCATGTGAGGAAACTGAATAAGTATCCTTAATATGATGCTGTTCTAATCCGGTATCTTGTTAAAGCAGATCCTGTGCAACAAGTGATAACCTATTAATTTGTATTCAATACATCTACAATAAAAATCTCTTTTTTACCACCTGGCATCTGCCATTTTACCAACTGGCCTTTCCGATATCCGATTAACGCTGTGCCCATTGGAGAAATAATGGATATCCTGCCAAGTGCTAAATCTGCTTGTTCCGGCAATACCAGTTTTAACCGGAACTTTTTTCCAGAAGATTTATCCTCTACTGTTACTTCTGAATTCAAACACACCCCATCTTCAGGAAAGTTTGGTTTGTCTACAATCACTGGCCCTGTTAACAGTTCCTTCTCCAGCTGCATCAAACTGTTTTTTTCTGCAGATTTTGTGCTTACCATCGACCTGATATATGATTTAAGCAATTTATAATCTTCATTCAATAAAATGAGTTTGTTTTTTATTTTTTGCATGATGTTTTAATTTAAAATTGGGTCAACTGTTTTATACATCTTTATTTTATCTAAGCCATAAATTTCACTGAAGCTTTTTGTTTTAAAAGTATCCAGCCTGCGGAAAAAACTGGAAAGTGTTATTTCATCCAGGTCTTTAAACCCACAGGCTTCCATCAATTCAACCGTTGCTTTAATTGTATTGTTATGAAAACTGGCCACACGATCACGCTTATCGGATACATCAATGCCTTTGTATAATGCAGGATTTTGGGTAGCTACCCCTACCGGGCATCTGTCACTGTTACATTGCAAAGCTTGAATGCATCCGAGCGAAAACATCATACCCCTTGAACTGTAACAGGCGCTGGCACCAAGGGCAAGCACTTTTAGTATATCGAAACCAGTTATTATCTTACCTGCAGCAATTAACTTAACCTGGTCTTGCAGTCCATATACCTGCAAGGTTTTTGCTGCAAAACTGAGTGCATCATATAAGGGCATGCCTACATGGTCTGTAAATTCTAAAGGTGCCGCTCCCGTTCCTCCCTCAGCCCCATCAATAACTATGAAATCTGGAATGATATTGGTATACCGTATTTTATAGCATATTTCATGGAATTCTTTTTTATTTCCTATGCAGAGTTTAAATCCAACGGGCTTGCTGCCGGAGAGGTACCTGAGTTTATTTAAAAATAACAGCATCCTCTCAGCATTCATAAATGATGAATGTCCCGGAGGAGAAGCAACAGTTGTATGAACGGGCACGTTTCTTATTTCAGCAATTTCTGAAGTGTTTTTAACAGCAGGCAGAATACCGCCATGCCCCGGTTTTGCGCCCTGAGATAATTTTAACTCGATCATTTTCACTTCAGGCTTGCAGGCGTTTTGTTTAAATAAACCTGCATCAAAATTTCCGTTTTCATCACGGCACCCGAAGTAGCCTGTTCCAATCTGCCATATCAGGTCACCACCTTTAAGATGATAGGGGCTTATACCGCCCTCTCCTGTATTATGAGCAAAGCCACCAATCTTTGCCCCTTCGTTTAATGCTTGTATGGCGGTTTTACTTAATGCGCCATAGCTCATAGCCCCAATGTTTAAAATGCTGGAGTTATACGGTTGCCGGCATTGATCATTACCAATCGTTACCCTTAATTTTTTTTCAAGAACAGAAACCGGGTATATAGTATGTGCCAGCCATTCATGGCCTGGTATATTTGGGTCAGCCTGCATGCCAAAAGCAACAGTTTGCCGTTCGTTTTTTGAACGCTGATAAACTATTGAACGTTGCCTCCTGTTAAATGGTTTACCGCTATTGTCTGATTCAAAAAAGTATTGGCGCATTTCAGGGCGAATAGTTTCCAGGATATACCTCAGATAGCCAATCACAGGGTAGTTACGTAGTATAGTGTGCTTTTTTTGAATAATATTGTAAATAGCAAGTAATAATAATGGCAGTAAGAGTAATAAATACCAGTAATATGCTGGGTTATTTATATAAGCTTCCTTCAACACAATTCCATTCAGCAGTACAAAAATCAATACAATACCTCGGCTTGCAGAAACCGGTTTATGATCTCGCGACATAGTTGTTAATTTTCAATAAAAAATAAGATGAAATAAATAGTACCCCGGGTGAAGTAAATAATTATCAGGCCGGGGTTAATGTACAAAAGGCCTTTTGCTTAGGGAGAAAATCAAGTGCTGAATGGCAAAAGAAAAAATGATCCGGCAGTTTTTGAGTCTTGCCTGGAAACAATAAAACGTGTATATGGTTTTTATTTTTCAATTACAGCAAATCTAATAATTATTGCCTGAATAATTATAAAACCGCAGGCCTATCCGGAAACTTATCATTCTTTTAACTTATTAGATATGAATTGAACCAGCTATTTTTTACAGCCAATCATTCCCGGGGTTTAAAACAGAAAGTTACTTTCCGATACAAAAAGTAAGTCTATTTGATTATTAATCAGTTATGGATTTGAGGTACAAATGGGGTACAAAAAACAAAGATTTTAGGTGTTTTGGATGTATTAGTATCGTTCAGGCGCTACGGTTACTTCATAGTAAATCTTATTCCGAGATATAATTCCCGGCCCCTCGTTGGTCCCCAGGCAAACTGTGTATCGAAATATTGACCAAATGGATCTTGCCAGCCAATGATGGGCTTATTTTGCCGGAAGTTGAAAATGTTCTCTACACCTCCATAAAACTCAAATTTTTTCCAGTTCCATGTGAATTGTGCATTGACTAAAGTGTATGGCTCCGAGTAGTTCGGAAGTTGATATAACATAGGATTGCTTTTTGTATCCGGGAGCCGTTGTTTGCCGTACCAATGGAAATTTGCATCCAGATGCCATCTCTTATTAAGCGGCATGAATGACACAGAACTATTTAGCCTATGCTGCGGATTAAATGGCAGAACATCTTTTAACCCATTCTTAACCTGGTAAACATCCAAGTAAACATAGCCTGCCTTTGCTGCAAACCTGTTAAAAAATGATCCGCTCAATTCTGCCTGGAAACCATTTGAAACTGATTTGCCGGCAAAATTCTTAATGATCGCTTTGTTTGGCGCTGCATCATAATCGGGGAATATCTGGTTTTGAAACCTGGTATGATAAAAATCCAATGAAAGATAACCTTCGATATTTTTGCCTTTATATTTCTGAGTGACGTTAAATCCAAAATTTGTTCCCCTCTCCGGCTTTAATGCTTCGGCAAATATTATATCTCTTGAACTTGCTAAAAGGCCAATATTTTCACTAAAAATATTTGCAGTTCTCCAGCCCTTTCCAACGGAACCACGGATATTCAGTTTCTTTGTTACTTCATATTTTAATAAAGTGCGTGGAGCTACTTCCCAGCCAAACCTGTTGTGATGATGTGCCCGGATTGCCGTTATCCACGTTAATTTGTCATTGAAAACATTCAGTACATTCTCTGCAAATACTCCTGGTATATTCTCAACCCTAAGATAGTTTCCTGCATAGGTCCTGTTCAGGTTATTATTTGAGAAAGAAATATTTTCTGACAAATCCAGATGCCGGTAACTAAACCCGGTCTTCAGTACATTCTTATTGTACGAAAATTCATACTGCAAATTTGCATAACCGTTAAACTGCTTTGCTTTGTATGCCGTTACTCCAAAATATGATTGTTGATCCTGGTAAAAACCTGAAGCGTATAGTGCAAACCGATGTTCATCGTTCATTCTATAGGCAGTTTTAAACCATAACTCCGGTTGCTGAATGTCAACTGCCTGGCCATAAATGGTCGAACTCCCTTTATCTTTCCGATAATTAAATGAAGTTTGTCCGCCGATCCTCTTTTCTGAAAGATAACGGGCGTTAAACTGAGTACTCCAGCCCCATTTATTCTCGTCACCTTTTTTCCATCTTGTTGAAATCATGTATCGAGTTAACAGCGGCAAATCCAAAAAATAATCCCCGTCCTTATCTACCCGGCCTGCCGGTTGAACCATGTGAAAAGCCGTAAGGTTACTCCATTTCTTTTTCTTAAAAGCATACAATATGTTCAAGTGTTTTTCACCAAAGCTATTTATATACGCATTTAGTAAAAGTTTATCTGCCTTATCCGGTTCCTTAGTAAGAACATTGATCTGCCCACTAATACTTTCATAACCCTGGAGTACAGAGTTTGCTCCTTTGGAAATAAATATACTTTCAACCAATGGGCCGGGAATACTGCTTATACCGTAAGTATAAGTTAAGCCCTGAACCATTGGAAATCCATCAATCAATACCTGATTATAAATACCTGATAAACCAAGTATCCTTAATTCCTTTGAATTGGTAATGATGTTTGTTGTTTGAGGCTGAACAGATGCCTGGGTTTCAAAGCATCCTGCCAGGTCGCAACACGCAGCTTTCTTTAATTCAAATGAAGTTATTACTTCGGTCTTAATTGGATTTGCTGATATATAAAGCGACCTCTCATTTCCTTTTACAATAACATTAGCCAATGTCGAGTTATTCCTAAGTGTAACTAAAACAAATGAAGTATCGTTCACTTGCACTGAGTCTGTTTTATAACCTGCAAAACTCACTACCAGAATGAATGGGCCTTTTGCAGGTTTCATAATAGTAAATTGTCCGGTGTCGTTTGTGATCGTTGCATTCTTACTTTTTAGCCATTTCACGGTAGCTCCCCGTAAAATTTCTTTGGCTTCATTGCTTACACTTCCCTTTATTTGCTGGGCAGCACACATGAGAGGGCCTGTTAGCCACAATACTATCAATAGTAATTTCATCCTAATAATTTTGATTACCCTTTTACCTTATATGGCCTGGAATCTGGATCGCTGCAACCGGCTGTTCCTTCTACTGCCTTGCGGATATCTTTTTCCGAAACAAGCATAGGGTTAAATGTAACTTCAAAAGAAGTGGTTGCACCAGGTTTACCTTTCAAAGTACAAGCGGTTACGCCACTTATTTTACTTACAGATCCCTGAATGTCTTTACAATCGGCACTGCAGTTAATACCACCTACTTTAAGTTTGATAGTTTTCAATTCCTGCTTTTCAGTTGCAACTGAATTTTCATTTGTTGAGGTTTGAGCAGATGCAGACAGCGTAATAAATAATGCAGATACCAGTAGCGGTAAAAATATTTTGAATCTCATTTTATTAATTTTTATGATTTATGTAATAACTTTTACATTCAAGTTGATATGAATGTTTGCAGAAAGAAACTAAATCACTTTGGGCGGTTGCCAAAAATCATTTGAGATCCGGAGAGGAACTCTTTCATTTAAAGCTACATTCATTTCTGCATGAGGAGCCATTGGTAAATTGATTAATAAAACGGTTTCAATTTTTATGCAGACACAACATTCGCATGATTGAAAAGGATTGCAGGCTTTATTATTTGAGTCTTCATTTTGGGGAGATTGATCTTCTGCATCATCCTTAGTGCAGGAACCCGAACAGCAAGAGTTTGTTTCGGTTATTACGAACATATCAAACTCCTTCAGGGCAGGGTGAACCGAAAGGAAGATCAGGTAAAAAGATATTATGAAACCCCATATTTTCATAAAGCGCAAATTACAACATTTTTAAGTGAGAAGCAACCCTTTCCATACAACTACAGCTATACACAATATTATTTCGTTAATACATTGATCCTTTGTATCCTAACTGCATTTAATATCGCTAATAATGCTACCCCAACATCCGCAATTACAGCTTCCCACAAATTTGCCACACCTCCTGCCCCTAAAATCAATACAAACACTTTTACAACCATAGCCAGGGTAATATTTTGCCAAACAATGTTTCGGGTGATCTTTCCAATTTTTATGGCAGAAACGATCCTGGAGGGCTGGTCATTCTGAATTACAACATCCGCCGTTTCAATTGTTGCATCACTTCCTAAACCTCCCATTGCGATACCCGCATCGGCAAGCGCAATAACAGGAGCATCATTCACTCCATCTCCAACAAATGCAATTCGCCTTCCTTCATTTTTTAGCTGCTGAACCTTTTCCACTTTCCCTTCGGGAAGCAAATCACCATAGGCTTCATCAATGCCGATCTGTTTTGCAACCTGGTCCACTACAGACTGTTTATCACCTGACAGCATAACAGTTTTGATATTGAGGTCATGCAGCCGCTTTATGGCTTCCTTTGCATCGTCTTTGATTTCATCAGCTATGGTAATATACCCGGCATACTGATTATTTACGGCCACTACAACAATGGTATCAACAATTTTTTCAATCTCTGCCGGGAAGGAGATATTGAACTTTTTTAAAAGTTTTACATTTCCTGCCAATATTTCTTTACCGTTCACTTTTCCTTTTAACCCATGCCCCGAAATTTCTTCTACCTGCTCAACCTTAAAATCATTTGAAACATTTCCCGCATATTCAACTACAGCCTTTGCAATTGGATGTGTAGATTTTTTTTCAATGGCTGCTGTTAGCTTCACTAATTCCTTTTCATCAATATTATTTGCATCAGTACTCTGTACCCTAAAAACACCTTTGGTCAATGTGCCCGTTTTGTCCATTACAACGGCATTAATCTTAGTCATTACATCCAGGAAATTTCCACCCTTAAATAAAATACCATTCCTGGATGCCAAACTAATGCCTCCGAAATATCCCAAAGGAATTGATACTACCAATGCACAGGGACAACTTATGACCAGGAAAACCAAAGCCCTGTAAAACCATGTCTGAAAATTATAATCATTTACAAAGAAATATGGAACGAAACATAATGCTACTGCCAGAAAAAAAACTATCGGTGTATAAACTTTTGCAAACCTGCTGATAAATAATTGGGTTTGGGATTTTCGGGCAGTTGCATCCTGGACCATTTCTAAAATCTTACTAAGCTTGCTGTCTTTGAACAAAGCATTAACTTTTATTTCCGCAACCGTATTAAGATTAATCATACCGGCCAGGATCCCCTCACCTTTGTATTTTGTATCAGGCTTGCTTTCACCTGTTAATGCTGCTGTATTGAATGAAGCATTTTCAGAAAGCAGTTCACCATCCAAAGCAACTTTTTCGCCTGGTTTAACCTGTATTGTTTCTCCTAATTGAATTTGTGAGGGATTAATAACCGAAGTTGAACCATTTCTTAATACTGTTACTTCATTTGGCCTTACGTCTAATAAAGCTTTAATATTTCGCTTTGCATTGTTAATAGCTGCATCCTGGAACCATTCTCCTATCTGGTAAAATACCATTACGGCAACACCTTCTTCAAATTCTCCGATAACAAATGCGCCAATGGTAGCAACATTCATAAGGACAAATTCATTGAAGAAGTCTCCCCGCTTGGATTTGCGAAAGGCAAGGTCAACTACCTTTCTCCCGGCAAGAAGCCAGGCAATAAGGTTAATTATTAATAAAGGGATTTTAAGCAGGTTAATATTAAAGCCATATTCCAGTGTTAGCAGTACGGCTAAAATTAACAAGGCAAGCAACAAGTCCCAATGGGTTTTCCATCCGACTTGATTTTCTTCTACTATCGCTTCATGGTTATGCCCATCATCAGCCTTATGTTCCTGGATTTCTTCAGTATTATTTATTGATAAATTTGTCATCTTTTCAATTGATTGATGCTTATATTGATACTTCTTTACCACTTTATTTATTCCCGGACATTCCTTTAACACTGTTAATGATGGCAGCAAGATCAGTCGGTATTTCCATTGGTTGCAAAGGCGGTACATTTGCACCCCCCGTATTACCAATTGGCACAGTGCCTACAAATGATTTTACTCCGCCAAAAATCAACCTCGTTATTTGACCCAGAATTTCTTTTTTGCTTTTTATTTTAATACCAAACTTCAGCATTTGCCAATGTACATAGCAATGTTGCAATGGATATCGCTGACCTAATATGTGAGCCCTTTCATAATGCCGCCAGCACTCTTGCAATTTACCTTCTTGCAATAAGGTTGCAGCGGTTGAAAGCTCAGTTTTGTAAAATGGCTTTAATAGCTTTGGCATGGTAGTATAAAATTTCATACTGCAATATTTTAGTGTTCGTGTTCGCCTGTGTTTGTCATTTTCGCCAACACAAAAAATGCTCCCTTCACTACAATCTTTGCATCGTTCGGTATTTCTTTAAGCAAGGTGATTTCTGTATATCCAACATCCGTTGTGCCTTTTGCAACAGGTATTTTTTCAAACGTCAGCCCTTTTTCCTCCTCATGTTTATGCTGCTCTTTTTCCTCATGCTTTACAGTGTCAGTTTGCCGTCCATGTTGTTCTTTTTCCTCATGCTTATCTGTAAGCATAAAAATATAATCCTGATTGGCAATGGTAACGATGGCCTCTGTAGGTACAGCGGGTACAGTCGCTTTACTAAGACTAATAACCGCAGTAATATTCATGCCATCAATTAATCCTGCTTTGTCGCCCTGTACTTTGGCATGTACCGTTACGGCTTTACTTTCGCCTTCAAAAGATGATCCTAATGAGAATATTTGCGCATCATATTCTTTGCCGGGGTTATTTGTTAAAGTAAAATGAATCAGCTGGTCATTGTTAAGTTTTGGCAAATCTTTTTCATACACAAACAAATCAAGATGCAATTGGCTATTATCAACTATCTCCGCAACAGGAGTACTTACATCAACATAACTACCCATTTTTACAGATACTTCACTGACAATGCCGCTTATTGGGCTTGTAATAGATAATACTGAAGATAATTTTCCATTTTTTAGATTAGCCGGATTAATCCCCATTAACTGAATCTGCTGCTGCAAGGTTGATCTTAGTGTTTGCAAAGTTCTTAACTCAGTTTCTGCTGTCTGTAGGTTTTTCAAAGCCCCGGCATTACCAGCATTCAATTCTTTTTGTCGTTTTACTTCCAGTTCTGCAAATGCAATTTTTGCATTTACACTGAGATATTGACTTTGAGCTTGTATAAATTCCGGGTTCGCAACAGTAGCAATCACCTGTCCCTTTTTAACTGTATTCCCCGGTTGGACCATTAAAGATTTAATTACACCACTGTAAACAGAATTAACGCTGGCTTTATTTTGATTAGGTACTTTCAAAGTACCATTTGTTTTGAGCGATGCTGTTAACTGCTTTTCTTCAATGCTCCCTAACTCAATGCCAATAGTTTTTATTTGTTCATCTGTAAGGGTAGCCGTATTTGTATTTTCATGTTCATCTTCGTGTGCAGCCTCAGCTGGTTTAGTAGCTTCATTGCTTGCTGTATCACCGCAGGAAGTAAAGGCTGCAAAACAAGAAAGAACAATAATTATATTTAAAAACTTCTTCATTATGTTCATTTTTATTGGTTGATGTAAAAGTTGTAATGAATTACTGACTGATTATAGGTATTCAATACTTCCAAATAATTTTTTTGAATATCTATAGATTGTGTAAGATATTGGGATAGTTCAGCGAAACTAATTTCACCTGCACGATAAGCCAGAGAAGATGCTTTTGTAATTTCTTCTGCCTGCTTTAATCCTGTTGTTTCATAAAACAGTAAAAGGCTGTTATTTTTTTGTACTTCCTGGATGGCCTGCTTACGCTGTACTTCAAATACCTGTGTGTTGTATTCGTACTGCTTTTGCTGTAAAACTGTTTCGGCTTTTGCAGTAGCAATTTTATTCTTATACGCTTTCATGCCAAATAATGCAAATGTTGCAGTAACGGAAAAGCCGGTGAAAGGATCATTCATACCGTATAACCGCTGGCTAAAAAAGCGACCAGAAAATTCAGGTTTATTTTCATTCTTTACAACCTGAACACCTGCATTTGCAATATTTATATTTTGAGATTGCAAAGCAAGTGAAGGATGAATGCTGTCCTTAATAATTACTGACAAAGGCAATCTTTCCAATGGTTGCATTACTGGAAAAACAGTATCCTGGTTATTCAATAACTGCATCATTTTTTGTTGCTGCACCAGAACATCGCTGTTTATCTGTTGCATGATCGCCTGTAATTCCTTCATGCGCACATTAGCCGCAATACTATCAAGTCCCGGGCTATCTCCGGCTTTTACTTTAAGGGTTGCTGCATCTGTTAGCGATCTATAAATACTATCTAACCTGAGAAATAATTTTTGCTTATCCTGCAAATACCAAAGTTGATAATAAACACTACGAATATTTTTTTTAACCTCAGCATCAATAACAGCAGTGTTTGCCTGGTAATATTTCATTTGCTCCTTATAAAGGTTTTTTTGCGCCTTATACAAGCCAGGCCATGCAATACTTTGAGACAACCCAACTTTTAGTATCCCCTTACTATCACTTGGTCTTAGATCTTCATTTTCTGCAAATACTCCTGTCTTTGGAAAAATATTTGCAGAGCTGACCTGCAAATTCCCTTTTACAAGTTGCTGTTGATTGATACTATACTGTAAATTGTTTTTTGCAAGATTAACTGTTTCATTTACTGTTAGTCTTTTAATATCCGGCTGTTGAGCATTTACATTAACAGATAGCATCAACAAAAAAATAGTTGCAGTGGTTACAATTCCCTGTTTCATACTTTTAATTTGTTTACCAGAAAAAATAATGTAGAGTAATGGCAACACCACAAGTGTCAGGAAGGTTGCCGTAATCAATCCCCCTATTACTACAGTTGCTAAGGGCTTTTGCACTTCCGCTCCTGCGCCTGTAGATAAAGCCATTGGTATAAATCCCAATGATGCCACTGTTGCAGTCATTAATACCGGCCGCAAACGGATCTTTGTACCTTCAAGTACTCTGGCAAAAATGTCTTTCATTCCTTCCTTTTCCAATTGGTTGAAAGTGCTGATCAACACAATGCCATTTAATACAGCAACCCCAAACAATGCAATGAAACCCACTCCTGCTGAAATACTAAATGGCATTCCCCGAAGCATTAATGCAAATACACCACCTATTGCACTCATTGGGATAGCAGTATAAATCAACAATGCCTCTTTCATTGAACCAAACGTAAAGTAGAGTAACAAAAAGATTAAAGCCAGGGCAACAGGTACGGCTATTTTGAGCCTGCCGGAAGCTTGCTGTAAATTTTCAAACGTACCTCCATAGGTATAATAATAGCCGGTTGGCAATAACTGAGCTTTATTCAACTTATCCTGGATTTCCTTTACTACACTTTCCACATCACGCCCCCTTACATTAAACCCAACAACTATTCTACGCTTGCCTTCCTCCCTGCTTATTTGTGCAGGTCCTTCTTTAAATGAAATGGTTGCTACCTGTGATAAAGGAATTTGGTTACCATCATTGGTTGCAACGTATAAATTGCTAACATCATCAATAGATGTACGGCTTACACTATCAAGCCTGACCACTAAATCAAATTTTCTTTCATTTTCAAATATTACTCCTGCTGCTTCCCCGGCAAAAGCTGTACTTATCGTATGGTTTATATCTTCAATATTCAAACCATAACCAGCAATTTTTGCCCTGTCATATTGAATAGTAATTTGTGGTAAACCAATTGTCCTTTCAACCTGTGGTTCGGTTGATCCTTTTACTGACTGTACTATACTGGCAACCTTTGGACCCAATGCAGCTAACGTGTCTATGTTTTCACCAAATATTTTAATGGCAACATCCTGTCTTACACCTGTCATCAATTCATTAAACCGCATTTGTATCGGTTGTGATGCCTCAAAGAAAACACCAGGGATCGCTTCCAGCTTTTCAATCATCATGGCAGCTAATTCATTATAGTCTTTTGTCGTTGTCCATTCGCTTTTTGGCTTAAGGGTTATGATCAGGTCTGTCGCTTCGGGCGGCATTGGATCAGTCGGCACTTCCGCACTGCCGGTTTTACCAACCACCATTTCAACCTCTGGAAATGATTTAATGATACGGCTCGCCTGCATGGATGTTTCTACGCTCTGTGTAAGTGATGTTCCCTGTGGCAAAATGCAATGAAAAGCATAATCCCCTTCCTGTAGTTGTGGTATAAATTCACCTCCCATACGGGAGAAAAACAACAACGCAACAGCTAAAACCATTACAGCCCCGGCAACAACTGCATATTTCATTTTTATAGCCCATCGAATCAATGGTGAATATCCACGTTGGAATAAATCCATCATCCTATCAGCGAAATTCTTTTTTTGAGATACATTTTTTGAAAGGAACAATGAAGAAACCATTGGTATATATGTAAGGGAGAGTATCAATGCTCCCAATATTGCAAAGGCTACCGTTTGAGCCATTGGCCTGAACATCTTTCCTTCGATGCCCTGTAAAGAGAGAATTGGCAAATAAACAATGAGAATAATAATTTGTCCGAAGGCCGCTGAACTCATCATTTTTTTTGCGCTTCCTTCAACGGCATCATCCATTTGTTGCTGTGTTAACTTACCGGTTATGTTCTTGACTACCAAAAAATGCAAGGTTGCTTCCACTATGATCACTGCACCATCGACAATTAAACCAAAATCAATTGCTCCCAGGCTCATAAGGTTTGCGCTAACACCAAATACATTCATCATTCCTAACGCAAACAACATTGAAAGTGGAATTGCAGATGCTACAATTAACCACGCCCGAATGTTACCAAGAAATAATATGAGAACCAATAAAACGATCAGCGCCCCCTCGATAAGATTTGTTTTAACGGTTCCAACAGCACGATTAACCAAGCTCGTCCTGTCAACATAAGATTCTATTTCTACATCCTGGGGAATAGATTTTTTTATGATTTCCATTTTTGCCTTTACGCTTTCCACTACGGCTGCACTGTTTGCGCCTTTAAGCATCATTACTATACCCCCCACAACTTCTTTTTCCCCGTTAAAGGTTACCGAGCCATATCGTACTGCATTTCCCATTTGAACCTGGGCAACATCTTTTATTAAAACCGGAATATCATGCACTTTTTTTATAACTGTATTCTCAATGTCAGCCATTGAGCCTATCAAGCCTATGCCCCGAATAAAATATGCGTTAGGCTTTTTATCTATATATGCTCCTCCGGTATTTTCATTGTTCTTTTCAAGAGCAGTGAAGATTTCCGCAATGGTTGTATTCATTGCTTTAAGCCTGTAAGGGTTCACAGCTACTTCATATTGTTTTAATAAACCACCAAAGCTGTTAACCTCTGCTACACCTGGAGTTCCATATAGTTGCCTTGCAACGATCCAATCCTGCATGGTTCGTAAATCCATTGCTGAATATTTATTTTCAGCTCCTTTCTTTGGATGGATAATGTATTGGTATATCTCTCCTAAACCTGTGCTAACCGGGGCAAGCTCAGGTGTACCCAAACCTTTTGGGATTTTTTCTACTGCCTCTTTTAATTTCTCATTAATTAATTGCCGGGCAAAGTATATATCTATGTCATCATGGAATACCACTGTAATTACAGATAACCCAAATCTTGAAATAGAACGCATTTCTTCCAGATCGGGCAGGTTAGCCAGGCTTTGTTCAATTGGGTATGTAACTAATTGCTCTGTTTCCTGTGCAGCAAGCGTGGGAGTTAGAGTGATAATCTGTACCTGGTTATTGGTAATATCGGGGACAGCATCCAGGGGAAGCTTTGCTGCACTCCATACCCCCCATACAATAAGCGCCAATGTCAACAGCCCAATGATGAGTTTATGTTTGATACTGAAATGAATGATCTTATTGAGCATAATTTTTAACGATTTGTAGCAATTCGATAATATTTAATAACTGCGGCAACTATACCTGCCAGCAATAACACTGATACCAGTAATGCGATAATAAACCGGATTACTTTTCCCGATCCTGCAGATACCAGGCTTTTTGAACTGCTATGAACAGAACAATTGCGGTTTGATGACTTTGGTTTAGCCATAACCTATATTCCTTTAAATAAATTGGAAAAAACTGCATTAATTATGCAGAGTGCAAATACTACTAAGCAACTAATTGGGGAGGTTGCCAGATATTAAAATAAACTTCGGTATTAAAAGTAATATTGTATAAAAGATGTTCCTGTGATTGAAAAACCGGCTTTGTAATTGAGGTCTTTGCAAAAGAAGTATAAAAAGCGGATGCCGGGCAACATGAACAGGTGCAAAATGGTGTACAGGCTTCTGTACTGTGATCATGCTCCTGGTGACCCGTAGTTGCAGAAATTTTCACTTCGGCTTTTACATTACATTCCTGACTGTCACCACATGGCAGGCATGTGAGAAACAGTAAGTAAAAGCTCATTATGAATGTAAATAATTTCACTGCTGCAAAATAACGTGTTATATTTTAATTATAGTATTTCAGGAACGATTAAAATATCCATATTGTTGCATTTATCGAATTTTTCCCGATTTCACTGACCTAATGAAAGGCAGTAATTTTCCCCTATTCTAATAACGTATCAATATTATTCGTAAGTAACTCAATTAGTTGTGAAACAGGATCAAACTCACTAAGCCCCCTTCCTGCTGCATTATACCAATCAAACCGCTTTAAATCGTATTCCCATACCTGGTAATCTTTTACAAGTGATACAGTGGCAGGTTTAACCGGCTTTTCTTTGGGCAGATTAAAACCAAATCTTTCAAAGATTCTTAGTCCTTTCATAGCATTGAAAATATTATATAATGCACCTGCATAAATTTTCTCATTCCCCGTTCCCTTTTTCTTTTTTTTCCTCTCAGGATCAGTAAATATTTTACTGCCATATTTTACCACTTCTATTAAAGCAGTTATATTATTGAAAATCCTATCTATTTTTTGACCAGCTCGATTGACTTTTTTTGGTTTGGCACGCTTTACCCATTCCTGGATTAGAATTTTTCCCATTTCCCCGTTTGCAACTATAATGTGAAAATGCGGGTTATATTCTTTTGTAATTGGATTGAACTCACTTTCCAAAGAACGTATCCCGATTAATCTGTTTCCTTTGCCCCTGGCATCCCTTTTTTTATACTTTGCAATAATTCGGTTCAGGACCAAAATCATTTGTCGCATTACTATATTCAGGCTGCGATAAGGAACTGATTTCACAGTCAACGTAATTAAATGAGGGTCCTCCCATTTTCTTATGACCGGCAAGTATCGGTTAATGATATCAGCCTTACGAATGCTGCAACAAAGCGTACAAAACCGATTCTTACAATACTTTCCGTATAAGCGGCCATTAGTAGTAAACACGATACTTTGACAATGGTAAGTATTCCAAAAACTCTTTCTCCTTTTGGGATCATTTTTCTCACTGGCAATATCAACCAAACACATCATTGCAGTTTGAGTAATAAGTTTTCTTTTGGCTCTTCCTTTTAGGGCTTTTCCATTATCTAAATCTGAGCCTGAACCTGTCAAAGCAAGGGTTGGCTGTCTCGATTCGGTCCCGTTTTGTGCTAATGTATAGATAGGCCTTCCTGAAAGGCCTGCAGATTGTTTATTCATAACTATTGTTTTGAGTTTCGGTTAATGTAGTTAACTGCTTCTTTGCTTGTTTCGGAAGAAGTTTTTTTCCGCCCTTGTTTTAGGTAGTTGACCAATTCAATTTTTGAGAAATAACAGCGTTTGGAACGCTTCATTACAGGGAGTTCATTTTTGGAAATAAGACCGTAAATAGTAGGGACCGATAGACTTAAAAACTTTGCAGCATCTTGAACGGTTAAGAGTTCATCCGTTTCTTTTGAAATTGATTGAATTTGGCCTGAAAGAACCTTTTTGATAGAATTTTCAATAAGGGTTTCCAGTTCCGGGGCTGAAATTTGTGTAATTGTTACCGCTTGCATTTTACTTTATGTTTAGTGAACACAAAGTTTTAATGGCAAGTAACCCAAGTACGTTTTCAAGTACGTACTTTTAAGCGTACAATTTTTGTTTTTGTAATTGGTTATTATCTAAATAGCTAATTATTAGTTCTTTATCAATTTCATCAATATTAGGCAAAATCAGTTCCTTTACTTTTCGGATATTGATTTTATTATAACTTGTTGAAAACCCTTGCCTGACCCGGTCTTTAAATGGTAGATTATATTTGCTGCATACTCTTTTGCAATAACTTAAAACAGTTTCATTAATCTCCTTAGTGATTAAATCGCTATTGTTGGCTAAATAGCAGAATAATGAAATAACAGGTGACTGAATATTGTCCTTTTTCTTTTTCCCTTCAGCTTTATTTTGGACAGGCAAAACTTTGGTTAATGCTGATGTTAGATCATTCAGGTATTCCTTTTCGTATTTAAACCAATTTGCAATAATTTTTGAGTATTGCTTTCTACCCTTTGGTTGGTTATCTTTTATACTTTTCAGATTAAACCTGTGGCTGGCATTAATAATGTCAATATTCGCTTTCTGAACATCACTAATTAAGCCTTTTTCGTACAATACAAGGGTATTGACTTCACTTATAATTTTTTCCGTTGAACTAACTAAAATATCTATAAGTCCGCTATATGATACTACTTTATGTGCTGTTATACCAGTATATATATTTGTGTTCCCTTTACCAGCTAATATCGGAATCTGATTTTCAAATTGAGGTTTTAAATGTGTAAAAAATGATAGTTCAAACGGAAAATCATTTAGCCATGTTTTATAAGTTTTGATTAACAGGTTCAAATCTATTTCCTCTATTTCAGATACTGGCTTTCCCCAATCTCTAATAAAACTTATTAGTTTGGCCTTTTTAATTTCTGGCATATCATTTTCATTCTCTATATTTTTTTCCAGATTATACAGATATAATTCAATCCCTACCGGCGGGCCGTAACCATCGGGCAATTGACCGTAACTTAATGCAGTTAAGTCTATATAGTCAGTTATTTCCTTATACCAATTAGTGTTATCAATACACTTAGAAATACAATACCAGGTATACGCTAAAGTTTGAACCACCTTTAATGGATAATAAGAATAATTGGACTTCTTAAACCACAGGGCAGTATTAAGTTTCTTATGATTATTACAACAGTTGGGAAACTTATTAAATTTCTCATTTGCAATTTTTAAAATTTTCTTATGGGCAGGGCAACAGTTCGGGAAATTTTCAGGAAATTCAAAACCTGGTAATGGATGTGTAGTGTTTTGAGGGATTTCAAAGTCTTTTTTATCAATCAGAATTATTTCAGCTTCGCCACATTTAATATCATGAAAACCTTTTATTAAGGCATCAGTATTTATAAATTTCATTCCGCCCAACATAGTAAATGGATTTGTTACAAAACAAAGATAAACAAACAACTAAAATAAGTAGCAAATAAAAGCTAATTTTATTAGCTTACTAATTACTTTTTATTGTTTTGTACCAATATACTTTGAGCAGTAAAATAAGAGTGGATTATCTTATGTAAAAGACTAATTTAATTCCTGAACTTTATTCATTTCCTCAACAATTTTCACCGTTTCAACACTTACCGTACAAACCCTTTTCAGCAAATCAATTACCTTTTCCTTATAGTCAGCGAATTTGTAAGTATTAAATTTTTCCGCAATGGTCGGGTCTTTTGGTTTGCTTTCTTTATACTGGTCCAGTATCCATTCCAGGGCGGACCGGTTACCCAATTTATATTCCCATGCTTCTTTAGGAATACCTGATAACATGGTATATCCGTCAATTTCAATACTATCATCAACTTTGTTTGCCTTTAATTTCGCTTTCGCTATTCTTTCCCATACTAATGGGTCTGTTGATTCTTCATAAATAGTTTCCGCTCTTTTTAAAGGAAATGGTTCTACCGTTTCATAATTAATATGCAAATCCATCAGGGCCTTACCCCAGGCTGCCCATTGCTGGAAATTCTCATAAAATGGAATCCGGGGAAATTCTCGCTTTAAGTTCAGTCCATATTTTTTCCGGTAAGCAGGATTATGCAAAACGGCATATACATAATGAAATATAGCTTCTTTAGTAATTACCTTTTTTCCGTATTGTTTCGTGAATTGGGCTAAACCCCAATCTGTAATATTATCTTGTTGAATTCCATCTTTATTAAAACTATACAATGGCAAACACTGTGCAGCATCAAGTGAATATGCCGCTAAATTTGGCAACAAGTTTGTTGAAAAAATTGCATAATCAATCCTGCCACCAGTTGAAGTTAATAATGTTGGATTTTCAATATCTGAACCAATTGGGAAAAATTCATTTTGTTGATACGGTCTATGTACAATAATTCGGTCAAAATAGACATACTTTTTAACAAAGGGTCTATAAAATCCAAACCTTAAGTTTGATTTGTTAAACTTTAATATTGATTTTTTTTTCAAATGGGCTTCCAATTCTTCAGTCCATTTAATTGACCTATCAACAAAGTCATTTATTTTTTGTGATTTATCCGACAATTCCCATCTTATTTTTTCATTCTCATAAATAGCAGTGAAATATTTTACCTTTTTCTCTACTTTCTCGTAAGAAAAATCATATACCCATTCATCTCTATTTGTAGCTATCCCCAATGAAAAATTACTAAAAAGTGCTTTTTTACTTTTTCCAGATTTTACAGACTTATCTGCCAATGGTAACAATAAATCAAAATCATTATCCGCAATATTTATCCAGTTGTTATTCTTATCCGGGTTAATGTGCTGAAAATGTATATGTGAAAGCGGATTGATTGCAAACCATTGCAATTTTTGTTCTTTACGCCATTCATCCGGCATATCTACATAATAAATGGTACAGGGCTTTTTCTTTTCCTTACTGTATTTCTTAACCAAAAACATGATGGCAACTCCGGCCTGGATACCAAAAACATTATGGGTTGTTCCGGCAATTTTAGGGTTTGCCCTTACATCACTATGGGTGTCTATGATATAGGCATAATCAAATTCATCCTGCACTGTTTTACGAAAACCGTCAAAGGTGCGGCTGTCAATAAAACTCCGGTTTGTAATAAATGCTATAATACCGTTTTCATCTAACCGGTCAAACGCCCAGCGGTAAAAGCGGGAATACATATCATATACCTTTGTTTTCTGGGCGGTACTGTTCTTTATGAATGTATCTTTTATCCGCTGGTCAATGGTAGGGTATTCCCTGTTCTTATTATTGTCATTTTCATTGGCCTGGTTAGCATTATATGGCGGGTTTCCGATAACCACACTGATCTTTTTCCTGTTCTGGTCAACAATCCTTTGAGAATTCACTTTAGTAATGGAAAATAAATCTCCCATCACTTTGTATTTACTATGTATCCCGGTTACTTTTTCATTAAGCCCGCCGATATTGTCCAGGGTATCCACAAAGCAAAGGTTTGTAAACTCAGCATATTTTCCCATCTTTTGGGTATAGGTAAATTCAATATTCAGGTTGCTGATATAGTAGGGTAAAATAGCCACTTCATTGGCGTGTAACTCATGTTTGTATTTATATTCCAGCTTATCCTTACTCATGTAATCAATCATATCACAAACAAAGGTCCCGGTTCCGGTGGCCGGGTCTAAAATATCCACGCCCTTATCTTCCAAAAATTTGTTGAAATGTTTGTGCAGCAGGTAATCGGTCCCCTTAATCATAAACTGCACGATCTCATTGGGGGTGTACACCACGCCCAAACGGTCAGCAGCTTTGGGGTTGTAACTCTTATAAAAGGTTTCATAAATAACCTTTAGGAATTTTTGCTTTTCGTGGTGGTCTGCAATTCCGGCAGCGGCAGCATTAATGGCCTGGTAATAATGCTGAACGGCACCCAGCGCAATGCGGCGGGGATTGCCGGTAAAAAATGTCTGAATAACCTTTTCCAGTTCCCTGGCCACATTATTTTCCCGGTGAAACTGGGTTTCATCAAAAATGGTATTGAAAACGTCCTCAGTAAGGATATGCTGAATGATCATTTCCCTTACATCTTCCTGGGTAATGTCTTTATTGATACTCTCATGGCATAGGGTTAAAAATTCGCCGGTTGCTTTGGTAAAAGCAGGATTAGTTTTTTCCTGGGCAATGATAATGCCCCGTATGGTTTCGGTTACTTTGGGAATATCCTGTTTAAATAACTCAATGGCCTTTCTGAAATTCTGCACCTCCGGCCTCTCAAAGCTAATAAAACGGGTAATGATGCTATGTAAAGCCCCGGCATCTTTCATCTGGACCCGCTGCACTTCTGCCCCGTTTTGGAATAATACGGCTGTCTGGCTGTCCTCAAATAGGATATTCTCTTTTGGGTATCCCTTTTCAAATTTCTTTTTTATTTCATCATCTATCACATCGCTTTCATCCTTACTTTCCCAATAGCCCCAATCCTGCCTGAGCATGTCCTTCAATGTTCCATCAGGGGTAACATTTTTTCCATTGGCTGCTTTAATGGTTACTTCAGGAACGATCATTAAGCCTTTCTGCTTTGCATAATCATTTAAGAGGTTGTAAAAGGCATTGCGGATAGCCGTTTCCTTTTTCGTTCCTCCAAAATGAATGATCTTTTCCACTTCATTTTGATACTGCCTTATTGAAAATTCGCTCATGTAGTTAGTTCTTTTTGGGGTTATTTCTTAAATCCTATCCTTTCCCGGTCCTCCCATTTACGCTGGGCTGTCTTTTCGTCTAACAAATTTTCCATTGCATCATAAATCTGGTTTAGCTGAACATCGTGTTCGCCCAGCCTTTCCTTAATTTCTTTCAATTGGGTTTTCAAATCGCTTTGTTGCAATAAAATCCGTCTTACTTCTACAAAAGCCCTCATAATAGCAATATTCATATTGATAGCTTTATCACTGTTCAATATGCCGCTTAACATAGCAACTCCCTGTTCTGTAAAAGCATAAGGCAGGTATTTACTATGTTGCCCTCTGCCTGTCTTTAAGGTTTCATTTTGCAACCTTAAAGATTTACCGGTTTCTAAGGTTTCAATTTGAAACCTTATATTTTCATATTCTTCTTTGGTAAGTTGGAACATAAAATCTTTGGGAAACCGTTTTATATTACGTTTAACGGCCAGGTTCAGGGCTTTTGTTTCGGTTTCATACAATGCCGCTAAATCACGGTCAAGCATTACCCGCTCCCCTCTTATCTCGTAAATCCTGTTTTGAATACTTTGAATTATTTGCATAATGATTTTTAAAAATCTAACTGAATTTTGTCGGCTGCTGTTCGTTTGGTTTGGTCTATGATCTTTGCATATATCTGGGTTGTTTTCAATTCCCGGTGGCCAAGCATTTTAGATACGGTATAAATATCTGTTCCCTTACTTAATTGCAAAGTAGCGAAAGTATGCCGGAAACAATGAAAGGTTATATCTTTTGAAATACCGGCAGCCCCAATCCACTGATATAAATGCTTATTGGAATAAGCAGAATAGGTAAGCCCTGCAAATACCTGGTCATTGGGTCCTTTTTGTTCCCCTAAAAGGTTATAAGCCTGTTCAGAAATGGGCATCATTTCCACTCCTTTTGTTTTTTGTTGTTTGAATTGAATGAAATAGCCATTGCCTTTTATGTATTCAATTTCGCCCCAAACGAGTTTTTGAATATCGGAAAACCTTAACCCGGTAAGGGCTGAAAACAGGGCAGCATTTTTCAATAACGGATTTTGGCAATCTGTTTTTATTAGCCTGTTCAGTTCTTCAATGGTAAGAAAATTCCTTTGCGTTTCTGCCTGTTTAATCTGCTCAACTTTGGAATTGAGATCAGTAACCAAAAACCCGTCTTTATAGGCTTGTTTTAAGGCTGCTTTCAGTTTGTTGAAATAGGATAAAGCCGAATTTTGGGAAAGGGTTGTTTTGGTTCTCTTATTGCTTTTGGTAGTCAATAAATATTCTTTGAAGTCATTGCAAAATTTCTCGTCCAGGCTGGCAAATTTCAGAACCCCGTTTGTGAACTTGTCAAGATAAGCATAGGCCGAAACCCAATTATCATGATTAGAGGCTTTGCGCTTATCTGCCAATTGTTTGAAATACGCTACAAAGTTCCTTTCGCCCCGTTCCCTGATTTTCAACTGCTCCTTTTCATAGCCTGTATAGATTTCAGGTTTATTGATATGATTTTCCCTTTTCTGTCTTATCTGTTCAGCAAGCTGAATAGTTTCTTTGTTGTGCTGCTTATCAACAGGGGTTAAGATTATCTTTTTTGTTTTTCCCTTTTCATCAATAAAACTTTCACTATTAATGTACAGTCCCAAAAACTCCCGGCGGGTTGTTACCCCGGTCCTGGGGTTTGTAATGGGTGGGTAAAAGTCCAGGTACAGGCTTTGCCTGTTCCCGGAAATCCCTTTTTGCCTTAACTTAACTTTGGTTGCCATTGTTGTAATCTTCTTTATTACTTATTGAAACATCTTATCAATTTCAGAACGCTTTACCCGTGTAATCCTTTGCCCCAAATTCACGGCTTTTAAATTACCGGTTCCTATATGATAGTAAACTAATCGGGCTGAACAACTTAATAGTTTAGCTACATCACGAACAGTTAAATACTCTTTAGCCTGTAAATCTTCCAAAGCCTGGTTTTTAACCGCCTGGGTTTCTTTATTACTCAGTGCAATTTTTAATGCCTTTACACTTCCCTTATTGGCTGCATTTGCACAACGGTTAGAACAATACCTGGTAACGGTCGTTTTCGCTGTAAACTCGTTACCGCACATCTGGCAAATTCGCTGTACTTCAATTTTAGAACTCATTAGAAGGCATTTAGCATCATTAAGTATCATTAAGCGCAAATAAGCGCAAAAAAAGACGGGTTAAAAACCCGGATTTTGTACCTCAGCCTCTAAGGTACAAATAAGGTACAAATATTTGCTAAATAAACTGGTATTATTACAAAAGAAGGAAATAAGGAAAATCGGCTGTAATAACCGTAAAATGTGGATTATATAGGGATTAATGGCAGTTTATTACTAAATTATTTTGCATGGTTACTTTCCGATACAAAACTTACTAAAAATATAATCCAGCACATCCTCATTTGACACATCGCCGGTTATTTCAGAAATATGGTAGAGGCAACGGTGTATATCAGGAGCCAGGAGGTCGCCGGAAATGCGTTTATCCAATCCTGTTAGTATGGACTGCAACGCGTCCTGCACCATTTTCAACGCTTCGTAATGGCGTGCATTGGTAACAATGCTGCTCTCTGTATCAAGGCTGCCCTTTATCACCTTGTCAACCAGGGCCTGCTTCAGCAGGTTGATATGATATTTTTGTTTCGCAGAAATGTATAGTATATCTGTCCCGGGAAATTTCCCTTCCAGCACCTGTTCATCTTCCAGGTCTGCCTTATTGCCTACCAGCAGGTAGTTCCGGTTTTTTTCAGCTATCAATGCAACGGCTGCTTCCAGCCCGGCTGTTGTTTCCGTATTCACATCAAAAATATAGAGCACTTCATCCGACATACTTATCTTTTCCCTGCTCTTTTCTATTCCGATACGTTCTATCGTATCTTCGCTTCCCTCGCGTATACCGGCAGTGTCTATCAACCGGAACAGGATGCCATCAATATTCACAACCTCTTCAATCGTATCCCTCGTGGTACCTGCAATATCACTTACGATCGCCCGGTTTTCATTCAACAGCGTATTCAACA
>OEIV010000304.1_pt1 | contig 29246 bp, 33 predicted proteins | sample 1539231 | NCBI WGS metagenome assembly OEIV01 (sample SAMN03794762, study PRJEB22550) | activated sludge metagenome | feature: wastewater treatment plant; material: activated sludge; isolation source: Wastewater treatment plant of a petroleum refinery complex | place: Argentina: Buenos Aires ... | reverse complement strand
GTGAAGGCGGCCATGAGCACTCCGACAGCCAGGGATATCCGCCAGAATGGTCCATCCTTCATCAGGTTCGGCAGCTCAGCGCTCGCCGCCGCACCGTTGGTACCCTGCCCCGGCAAAACCGTGGTTTCACCGTCAGGCCGGAGTCCGATATCCTCCGGGCGATTGCGCACGATCCAGAGCACCGGCGGCAAGAGCACCAAGAGGACGATGCCGGCCAGCCACAGACTGGCCTGACGCCAGCCATGGGCGTCGATCAGCAACTGGAACAGCAGGGGCACCGCCAATCCGCCGAGAGACGTACCGACCGCGGTAATGCCCAGCGCGCGCCCGCGATGCCGGGAGAACCAGCGCGTCACCAAAGTGTTTGCCCCCAAAGGCCCCAGCAGCGTGCTCGCGACCGACATCACGCCGCCGAACACCAGCACGAACTCCCAGACATTGCGCGACAGCGAAAGCAGCACCAGCGCTCCGGCGAGGCAGAGCCCGCCAACCGAGAACAGCATGCGCGCGGAGCGCTTGTCCATCAATGATCCGGCCGTGGGAGAAATCAGGACAGCCGCCAGCGCACCCGCTGTCATGCCCCACATCATCTCCATCCGGCTGGCGCCGAATTCGTTGCCCATGGGCAACACCAGCAGGCCATAGGAATAGCTGGCAATCCCGTTACTGAGCCCGAGCGCCAGCATCGCCACGGCAACAATGCGCCAACCGTAATACATGCGTCAAACCTCCAGGGAAAGAATATTGGTTCCGGTTGGCGCCGCGCGATCCCCGCGACGGATTAAACAAGAGTCAGCCGCGGCGGCACGCCGGACGCCGCAACCCAGGCCGCACACCGGCCACGCGGCCGGTCGGAGCTACAGATTACAGAAAGTCAATTCAAACGGAATATCGGTGTCAGACTGCTTCGGACGCAGGTCGGTGTCCGGCATGGTGAAACGAATGTTGAGGGCATACTTGTTGGCGCTGATCTCGGGAACCGCCGATTCCGCGCGCCGCAGGCGCAGTCGCACCAGTTGCGCGGTCCGTCCGGCAAGCATCAGCTGGTAGCTGCCGCGGACGGCGACCTGCGGCTCCGGCCGGCCGGAAGCCCTCAGCAGGCGCAGGACGATGCTGATGCCCTGGCGGATCGGCAACATCGGCGCCAGCCAGCCCTGGAGGTCGCGCTGCCTGAACGCGGAATCGCGGTTCAGCCAATGATGATAGCTGGGCAGGTCGAATTCGCAGACGCCACCCGGAATGGCCGCGCGATTCCTGATGCTCATCAGCCACTCGTTGTCGCGCAGGTATTGGCCGATCTTGCCCTGCATGGCCAGCAGCGCCGCCGAGGCCTGTTCGATTTCGTAAAGCGCGCCGTTCAGCGCCTCTTCGGAAATGTCGGGATTGTTTCTGAAGGAAAGCAGGATCTGCCGTTGCCGCTCGAGTTCCTGAACAAGATCGAACTTGAGGTCGGCGCGCCCGGCCACTTCAAGAATTTCGAACAGGGTTACCAGCGCCACGTGATGCTCGGCCGGGCCTTCGGCCGCAACAAAATGAGCCACCCTCTCGAAAACATCGTCGAGGCGCAGCAAAGTTCGAATGCGCTCGTTGAGAGGGTATTCGTAGGTGATCACGGGCCGCCCGCTGGCAAATTCCGCTAATTCTGACCGAATCGACGGCAAATCTCAACGTGCTGGCGCGTTTTCTCCGCCATTGGCCGCCCGGCGGCAGTAGATGGCGTGCAGGGCATTCACTTGCGCCGTCAGGTTTTCGAGCGAGCCGCTGTTGTCGATCACGTCGTCGGCCGCCGCCAGGCGAGTTTCCCGGCCGGCCTGCGTGGCCATGATGCGCTCGATCTCGGCACGCGCCAGGCCGCTACGCGCCATGACGCGCGCGATGCGCAGTTCGTCATCGCAATCGACCACGGCCACCCGCTGGACGCGCTGGCGATAGTTGGCCGATTCGACCAGCAGCGGTACTTCCATCACCACATAGGGCGCGCCGGCCGCCAACGCCTCGCGGCAACGTCGCTGTGTCTCGGCACCGATCATGGGGTGCAGAATGGCTTCCAGGCGCTTGCGCGCGCCCGGATCGCCGAATGCCAGCGCGCGCATCGCCGCGCGGTCGAGGCGGCCGTCGGCCGCGACGACGCGACGGCCGAAGGCCGCCTCGATGGCGGGCATGGCCGCCCCGCCGGGGCCGGTCAGTTCGTGGGCGACGGCGTCGGCATCCACCACCACCGCGCCCAGACGGGCGAAGGCGTCGGCGGCGGCGCTCTTGCCGCTGCCGATGCCGCCGGTCAGGCCGACGACGAAGCCCATCACGGACTCTCGCATTCGCCAGCATCCACCGTCAGCCCGCTCAATGCCTGATCGATGGCCTCGGCCGGCCCGCGAATCTCGAGGATGGTCTTGTCCGTCTTGCGCGGCATGCTGTCCATCTTGGCCGACTTGATGCCTTTCTTGCCCAGGCGCTGAAGCAAATCGTTCGCGGCATCCTCCTTGTGGAACAGGCCTAGCGAGACGGCACCGCGATTCGGCCCGTCGTCGCTCACCACGAAGAAGTCGCTGATGCCCGCCTGGCGCAATTCCGCAGCTGTCTTGTCCGTCGGCCTGGCGGCCGCGGCCGGAATGAAAACCCAGTAACTCCGCCCCTCCACCGGCAGCGACTTCACTTCGCCAGCATCCGCCAGCTTCGCCGCCAGCCGCTCGGCATCGACCGCCACTAGCGGCCCCAGGCGGCGGCAAACCGTCGCCGGCGAAACCGGCGGAGCCAACACGACCGGCTCGGGGCGCGCTTTGGGCGCCGCCTTCGGTTCAACGATGACGCTCAGCTTTTCCGGGTGCAGCTGGCTGCGCAGCCGCTCAGGCTCCCGTCCTTCGTCGGCGCCCCCCAGATAGCCCGCGGCCCAGACGAAAAAGACCAGGTTGAGGAATGCCAGCAGCAGGAACGCCAGGCGAGCCACGGCCCAGGATGCCGGTCAACCCACCTTCGGCAAGTGCTGGAGCGAAATTTCCACCGCCTCGCGCGGATAGTCGTAGTCGTCGAGCGCGCCCGAGAAATAGCGGTCGTAGGAGGCCATGTCAAAATGTCCGTGGCCGGTGAGATTGAACAGCAAGGTCTTCTTCTCGCCGGTCTGTTTGCAGCGCATCGCCTCGTCGATGCAGGCGCGGATGCCGTGGCAGGATTCGGGCGCCGGAATGATGCCCTCGGCGCGGGCGAACTGCACGCCGGCCTCGAACGTGGCCAGTTGCGGCACGGCCACCGCCTCGACCAATTTCTCGTGGTAGAGCTGCGACACCAGCGGCGAATCACCGTGGTAACGCAAGCCGCCGGCGTGGATGCCGGGCGGCATGAAGTCGTGGCCCAGGGTATACATCTTCATCAGCGGCGTGTAGCCGGTGGCGTCGCCGAAGTCGTAGGCATAGACGCCGCGGGTCAAGGTCGGACACGACGTCGGCTCGACGGCCACCAGGCGCAGGTTCTCCGCCTTGGGATCGCCGGCCGCCTTGTCGGCCAGGAACGGAAAGACGATGCCGCCGAAGTGGGAACCGCCGCCACAGGGCGCGAAGATCATGTCGGGGTATTCGCCGATCTTCGCCAGCTGCTTCTTCGCTTCCAGGCCGATGACGGTCTGGTGCAGCAGCACGTGGTTGAGCACGGAGCCGAGCGCATAGTTGGTGTCGGCGCGGCCGGCGGCCTCCTCGACCGCCTCGGAAATGGCAATGCCCAGCGAGCCCTGGTTGTTCGGATCGCGGGCCAGGATGTCGCGGCCGGCCTGGGTCATGTCGCTGGGGCTGGCGAACACTTCGGCGCCCCATGCCTGCATCATCGAGCGCCGGAACGGCTTCTGGTCGTAGCTGACCTTGACCATGAAGACACGCACGGCGACGCCGAACATCTGGCCGGCGAAAGCCAGCGAACTGCCCCACTGGCCGGCGCCGGTCTCGGTGGCCAGGCGGCTGATGCCGGCCTGCTTGTTGAAGTAGGCCTGCGGCACGGCGGTGTTCGGCTTGTGCGAGCCGGCCGGCGAAAACGCCTCGTTCTTGTAGTAGATCTTCGCCGGCGTGCCAAGCATCTGCTCGAGCCGGCGCGCGCGGTAGAGCGGCGACGGCCGCCACAGGCGATACGCCTCGCGCACCGCGTCGGGAATGGCGATCCAGCGCTCCGCCGACATCTCCTGCTCGAGCAGGTTGCCGGGGAAGATCGCCAGCATTTTCTCGGGCGGCACCGGCTGGCCGTCCGGCCCCAACGACGGTGCGGGCGGATTGGGCATGTCGGCAACAATGTTGTACCAATGGGTGGGAATCTCGTGCTCTTCGAGCAGGATCTTGGTCGGTTCGGACATCTTCTAGCTTTCCCTGGAAACGAAAATCGATAAAGTTGCCTAAATTACCGGTTTCCGGCGGACGGTCAAGTGATTCAGGTCAACGCACCCGGACGGCGTATTCCAGCACGGCCTTGCCGCCGGCCGGCACCCGCAACGGCCAGACGGCGGCATGCGCCTCGCCTTTTTCGTGCGGTTGGCTGGCACTGACGATTTCCCAGTCGCCCGGCATCGGTTCGACGATCTTCACCGTCACCGGCTGTTCCTTGGCGTTGTTCAGCTCAAGGCACCAGGCGGTTTCATGAACCGGGTTCGGCCGGCCGGCCAGCAGTTTGTAGCCAGTCTGCTTGCGCGTTGCCGTGACGTCGAAGGCGTTGCCCATTTTCAACCGGACCCTGTCGTTCTTCGGCGTGTGGTCGATGGCATCCTCGCCGATGAAGATGGCGTTGCCCTTTGAATCCTTCTTGTACACGCGCACCACGCCCTTGGGCAACGGCTTGCCGAGATCGCCGCCGGCATTGTCGAACTCCAGGAACACGGCGATCTTCTGCTTGCGGCCGAGGTCCGAAGCCTGGCTCTGGTAGTACCAGGCTTCGCCGGCCAGCAGATACTCCTTCCTCACCGCCACGCCGGCGGCGGCCAGCAGCGCCACCTGCTTGGTCTGGTTGTCGCGGATCGAGGTCGGCTGGCCGAGCGAATAGAGGTGATAGTCGAACACCTCCTCGCGCGCCATTTCCCGCGACGCCGGCGCCGCCATCGCCACCATGGCGCCCTTGGGAGCGAAGTCCTGGCGCACGCGATTGACATCGCCCGCCACCAGTTGCAGTTTGGCGTTCTCGTAGCCGGTGCCGCTCCGGTTGGTCAGCGTCACCCAGCCGGCCAGATCGAGCTTCGTTTCATCGCCGGAGAGTTCCGCGACGTAGTCCGCCTGCCACGACAAGCCGCCGGAAAGGTAGGACAGCTCGGCCGCCTGCTTGCCGGCGGCCAGACTGTCCAGCTTCACGATCAGCGTCGGCCGGTCGCGCAGATTGGCGGGAACATCGTCGAAAGTCAGCCGTCCCGGCACGCCGGTTTCGATGCGGTCGGCGAACTCCAGCACCGTGCCGCCGTTGGTGGCCAGCACCCGCGCGCTCTCGCGCGTTTCGGTGCCGGTGGCCGGGTTGGTGCGGATCACGCCCACGGTCTGGCCGACGTACTTGTCGAGCAGCTTCTGCGGCGTCAAGAGGTCGAAGTCGAAGTTCTGCTCGATCAGCCGCAGCGGCGGCCCCGACACCGCGCGCAAGCTGGCCGTTTCCGGGCGCATCTTCGCCGAGACGTCGCGCAGCGCGATGTCGTTGATGCCGCGATCGAGTTCGAGCCGCCGCGTCTCCTTGATCAGCGCCAGCGAATCGTTGTAGATGGCCACGGCCACCTCGTCGCGATCCTCGGCGCGATTGATCCGCTCGCCCGCCTGCGCCACCATTGCCACGGAAGTCAGCCATGGCAACACGCCGAATACCGATGCCCAAGCCATTGCACGCATAATGTCGTCCGCCTTTCCCAGAGGTTGAACCAAGCCCATGCCGACCGGACCCCGCCAGATCGTAACGCCCTACCGCCCGATCCCGCTGACCGTGCCCGAGGGCATGAAGCCGAACGAGTTCTTCAACAGCGCCGAGAACCTCGCCGACCTGGCGCACAACAACGGTCTCCTGCGCAATCTGGAAGGCCTGCTGCTCTATCGCAAGGCGCTCGGCCACAGCAACGTCTTCGACACCTCGATCATCTACGACACGTCGCGCAGCATCCTCGATCCGCTTGGCCGGCCGGTGCGCCGCACGCAAGTACCCGACGCGGTCAAACACGCCTGGAACCGCATGAACGGCATCATCGTCGAATTCATGCTGGAACGCTATCCGGACCCGGATGCGCACCTCGCGCTGGCCGGCGAGGCCAGCCTCGACGCCACCTGGCCGCTGACATCGCCCGGCGTACCGAGCATCCGCATGCTGCACAACCACTTCATGGTCTTCGACAAGGCGCAACTGGCGGCGGCGCCGCTGGCCGACCCCGACAACCCCAACCTCACCGACGGCGGCCAGCACTCGCTGTTCCAGGCGCACATGCGCAAGGCCTATCGCGCCTTCTTCGATCGCCTCGGCCTGGCAATCCTGCGCCCCTGCGGCGACGAATCGCGCCGGCTGGCGCTCACCGGCTTTCCCCAGGGCCTGCCGAGCTGGGAAGTGGCGGGCGGCGGCGCCGCGCTGCGCGACGCGCGCTTCTGGAGGGAGTACGACGTCATCCTCGAGGGCTTCCTCGATTTCTATCGCAGCTTCTTTGGCCAGGTATCGACGCGCAACGCGCCCATGCTGCCCGACCTGCACTTTCCGCGGCTCGTGGCGGAGGAACTGCTATTCGACCGGGATTTCCTCGCGACGGCGAAGATGGTGCGCGACCGCTGCATCGGCGACGCCAGGTACGCCAACGCCATCCGCTGGCAGCCAGCGTTCAAGCAGATCATCTACCGCGACGACCAGGGCGACTTGATCGTCACCATCAGCCAGAACTCGATCGGCAACGCCATCACCGAACTGCTGGGCGTCGTGGTCAAGCGCGAGCCGGATGCCGACGCCTACGCCAGGGCCGAACCGGCGCTGATCGAACAATTGCTGGAAGTGCGGCGGCGCCTCGTCGCGGCCGACTGCGGCACCGGCATCGCCACCGCGCACTGGGCGGCCGACTGAACGAAGCGCGACGGCGCCCTGGGTAGTCTTGCCCTCACCGCCACTGGCGAAATTAAAACCTCGAACAACATGTCATGCCGCGCGATCAAGTGGAACTTCCCAGCCCGGGAACACGAGCACGGCGGGATGGCAATTGAGGGCGCGGGCTAGAACCTTGGCGCGCTCGACACCTAAATTCACGCGACCGTTCTCAATGGCGGAAATGGTGGCCTGAGGGATGCCCGTGAGTTCGGACAGTTGGCTTTGGCTCAACTCCTGGGGTTCGCGCAGGATGCGGACGGACTCACCCACCGAGACCTCGACTCTCTTTTTCGCGGGACGAAACTCTTTCATTTCATGGCCTCCGGTAATCGTGGGCGGTGACATGTACAACATGAATCTGCAACACGTTGGCGACAACCCGATAGGTCATTGTTGGCGACGAAGCCGTTGTCGAAGATAAAAGGTGGCCGCCTTTGCGTCGGCAGCAACCTCCTCATCTGGGTGTGACCGAAGAGTTTGAAGGCAAGGTACTTCGGACTCGGTGCCTACTACTGCGGCAAGTTGAATCGAACGCCTCAACAGCGACGGCTCGGAGGAACTCAGCGCGACGACTATTCGGCTCAACAGTCGACGGCGCAGTCCTGGCTCGGCTTGCTCTCGATCGGCCACGATCCGTTCAAGGTGTTCGACGCCGACATACCCGGATGGTTCGTTTCGAGACTGGCTCCAGGTGAATGCCGATCCATGCGGACCATAGACTGCTATCCATTCCCACAGATGCTCTGTTGGATCGCCTCCAACCAAGTGAATCGCATTGGCGAGTGTTCTGGGCATACTCATGATCTGGCTCGAAGAAATTCTGGCGCCTATGCGCGAGGTGCCCTGCAACGAAGGGTTCGGCGTCACCGAGGAAACCGACAGAGTTACAGGTCTTGAGGGGTGATGCCAGTGTGCTTGGGGAGACGGGCAAGCATCCGAGGGCCGATTTCCTCGCCGTCGTGAAAGGCGAAGACGACGTCGGGCCAGCCTGCGCGGGACAAAGTGCGGTGAGAACCGGACTGCCGCTTGAGTTTCCAGCCAATACCAAACAGTGCCGCAAGCAACCGTTTGGCTTTGATGGCCGGCCATTGGCTCATGCGGCGAGAGGAAGGGAAATGTTGATCTCGACGGGACGCGACTCACTATGCTCAAGGCGCTCGGCCATGGCACGAAGAGCAAGCACTTCCGCTTTCGACATGGCGTCGTCGGCAGTCTTGCCATAGCACAGGACGCCGGGAAGCTGCGGAACCTCGGCAATCCAGCGGCCATCAATCTCTTCCTCGCACTCGATGCTGAAATTCATGATTGGTCTCCGAGAGGGAACAGTCAAAATTGTAACGCGCCATGGCCTGTGACGCCGAACGGCTGAGCTCAGGGTCGCGCCGCCGATAGGCGGAGCAACCCCTGCAACGATGGGTTAGCCCGCAGATTGGCAGGCAAGCCACGGGGCAATATAATGGAACCGTTATGGTTCCATAGTGGTTGGAAGAAACGATGCCGACGACGATGACGTTGAAGAACATTCCGGACGACGTGTATGAGCGGCTGCGCGAGGCGGCGGAGATGCACCGCCGTAGCCTGAACAGCGAGGCCATTGTGTGCCTTGAGACCGTGCTGACGCCGACCAAGATCGCCCCCAGCGAGCGGCTTGCCCGTGCGCGCCAACTTCGGGCAGGGTTGAACACGAAGTTTCGTGCCCGCGATATTGATGCCGTGAAGAAGCAAGGGCGTCCATGATTGTCGTGGACTCGAACGTGCTTGCGTATCTGTACCTGCCGGGAGAATACACGGCAGTGGCGGAGGCGCTGATGGAACACGATCCCGATTGGGCCGCACCAGTACTGTGGCGCAGCGAGTTCCGAAACATTCTGGCCAGTTACCTGAGGCGAGGGAAACTGACGTTCGAGCAAGCGCATGAACTCCAAAGCGAGGCCGAAGATTTGCTCGGCGGCGCCGAATACGAAGTGGACTCGCGTAGCGTTCTGGAACTTGTGCGCGACAGTGAATGCTCTGCATACGATTGCGAGTTCGTGGCGCTCGCGATAAAACTCGGCACGAAGCTCGTGACCATGGATGGCAAAGTGCTTCGCTCGTTTCCAGGCATCGCGGTCGCGCTGTCTGCGGGCTAATGTTTAGCTTGAGAGGCGGCCCGGCGCCGAAGGCAACGGGGAACCGAGAAGCGCGGCTTCTCGGCGATCCGGTTGACCAAGGTCCAACAAACGGTTCAGATCGTGGCAAGCACGATCTAACCTTAGTCGTTGGGCCACTGTAGTTACGAAAAGCTTGACGCGTATGGTTTTATGTAACTACAATAAGCGCATGATTGTCTGGGACGAAAGCAAGCGGAAAAAGAACCTCAAGGATCACGGCATTGATTTGGCTCAGGTCGCTTGTGTCTTCGATGCCCCGATGGTTACGGTGGAGGATGAGCGCGAACATTACGGCGAGCAGCGCCTGCAAAGTTTGGCCTGGTTTCGCAATCGCGTGGTCTTCCTGGTCTGGACGGAGCGCAATGACAGCGCCCGAGTAATTTCCTGTCGTTACGGTGACAAACATGAAACGCGCGCCTACTTCGAAGCCCTCGACCTTTAGCAAGGAGCAGATGGCGGCAGCCCTTGCGGCGGCGCCTGCCAAGGTGAATGACCCCGAATGCCCATACGACCCCAACGATGCCGCTTCGGTAAAGGCGTTCTGGGCGAAGGGCAAAGTTCGCCTGCCCGGCCAACGCGGCCCGCAAAAGCAACCCACCAAGGTTGCGGTAACGGTTCGATACAGCCCTGAGGTCGTGGAGTATTTTCGAGCGACCGGCGAAGGCTGGCAGACCCGCATGAACGATGCATTACGGGCGTATGTGAAACGGCACCGCGCAGCGTAGCCCATCGGCATCTCAGTGGCCCAACGACACTGTAGAAAAACCCTGTTCATGGCCGCATGCCGCTGTGATACAAATGGAATAACAAGACTCCAATCCGGCACGACAGAGCAGTCCTGCATGGCGCGTTACAAAGTGATCGATATGGGCAGTGGCGGCAGGGGCGAGGAAGGGCTCGCCCGGCATCGAAAGTGCCAGGCCGCAAAAGTCAGCCGTGGCGGTACGCCACATCACGGATTTCCATCGACAAAATGCGAATGGCGCGATCGCCATCGCGCCATTCATCGCTTGGAAACCCGTGCCAAAAGGGGTTTTTCTACAGCTTCAACGTTTGAGGTCACCGGCGCTGCGCGGCTTCATCGCGCAGCGTCCAGCGACCGAAGGGAGCGAGGTCGAGCACCGGGTTAGGCCGCGCTTGTTGCAGCATGAGTGTTTTGGTCGAGGAAAATGCTACTTAACGTGACTCGCTCAACGTCGTGAAGCTTCATAAACTCGGCTGAATCGATGAGGCCGCGGGCAGCGTACTCTTCAAACACTACTTTCAAAAACTTGCCAAGCACAATGCGCGGAATTGGGTCCAATTTTTTGCTTAGATACCACTGGTACGGGTCGCGAGCGCCCTTTTCAAGGTTGCATGGAGCACACGCGCGAACCATGTTGTCGATGCTGTCCGGTCCCCCAAGAGATACCGGAATAATGTGTTCCCAATGCAGCTTCCCCGTGGCGCCACAATAGGCACAGACATCGCCCAGCGAGAATAGCTGTTGGTTCTCGGTGAGGATAGAAGATGGTGCTGCCTTTCCTTGAACTAGCTTTCGGAAGGTGAAGTTGGCGAACTTGTAGTTCAGTCGGTCCCCGACTGCTTTTTCGGAGATGAGCTTCGCATACTCCCAGTAGATGAGCTCGCGAACGGTGGCGAAAGTGCGAGGCATAGAGCGGCCTAACGAAAGTGGACTGCCTAAAGCCGTCGGAAAACCGTCCGACGAAAGGCTGCATAAGAATTGGCTTGCATGTTAATTCAATGGGTTAGCGGAATTTAGTAGAACCGAACGCCTTGGCGATTCCGACAACAGTGCCGTCCGTACCGTGGGGAAAGCGAACGCAGCCGAGCCACCGCGCGCGGGGCGCGGGAGGAACGCTTGGGGCAATTGGCGAACGAGGGCGCATATGCGCAAAGAATACCCGAGACCGGCCGAATCCGCTCGGCGCATCACCACGGCTGACTTTCGGGAAAGGCCGGCGCGCAGCAGGCGGGCTTGCTAGGCCGCCCGCAGGCCGAGACGTTCGATCGCGCCGGCCGCGTCGTCGGATTCGAGCAGCGCCTGCTGGACGCGCGCGGGGCTCAGCGATCTATCGGCATAGCCTTGCAGCGCGGCGTCGATGACCGCCGCCGAATCGGGATAGAAACGCAGGAACATGGTGCGCAGCATGGCCGTGCCGGCATGGCCCAGTTCCACCACGACGTCCACGCGTCCGGGCCGGATCAGCGCCTTGTCGAGGCGGTCGAGATGATTGGTGGTGAGGAAGACGATGCGCCCTTCCTGCGCCGAAACGCCATCCAGCGCGTTGAGCAGGCCGCTGAAGCTCACCTCGATGCGCGTGTCCTGCTTGTCGCGGGCGACGAAGAAGGCGTCGATGTCCTCGATCAGGATCAGCGAGCGCGGCGGCGTCTTCTGCAGCAAATCGGCAATGGTCTGGTCGTTGAGCTTGGAATTGGTGAGCGACAGCGCGCACAGTTTCAGCCGCAGCTCGCCGGCCAGCGCGTAGGCGAAGCTGGTCTTGCCGGTGCCGGGCGGGCCGTGCAGCAGATAGCCGCGCCGCCACGGGATGCCGAGGTCGGCGTACCACTGCCGGCGGCCGAAGAACTCCTGGACATCGGCCAGCAGCGTCGCGCTGGTGTCGCCGTCGAGCACCACCGACGAGATGTGCCGGCGTGGCCGCGCGCCGGCGAGGTTCCATGACTCGCCCCAGCGGTCGATGGTGTAGAGCATGGTGTGGTCGGCCATGCGCGCGTAGGCGCGGCGGATCACGTCCTCCAGCATGTCTTCCAGCAGGCGCCGCGAGGCGAACAGCGCGCTCACTTTGACGGTCTCGATGACCTGGAGGTTCATGGCGATGTCGCGCTGGATCCACATGGGCCGGCCGCCGTACCAGAACAGGTGAAAACCCGGCGCCGGGCTGTAGAGCAGGCGCGGCAGATCGGAGGCCTCCTCCGCGCCGGCTTCCTTGTTGTCCTGGATCACGGTGAACAGCCGGCTGCCGCGACCGTAGGGCAGCTCGTTGAGCCAGGCGATGTAGGCGTTGAAGAGGTCGTTGCGCGAATCGATGACGGCCGTGCAGATGAACACCCGCTTGGTGTATTCCCAGAGCTTCGCCGGCAGGTGGCGCAGCGCGGCGAGCACGACGCCGACGATGGCCAGCACCAGACCGCCGGAGACGATCTGGTTCTGCAACTGCTCGCGGACGGCGACCACCAGGGACTCAAGCATCGCCACTGGCTTCCGCGAGGGCGGCCAGCCCTTCCAGCACGAGGTTGTCCACCCTCCGGCACGGGAAAGTCAGCGATGGCGACACGCCGGCAAGCGCATCGGCGGCGCCCCCCGAGAGCAGGCAGAACGGATCGGCGGCGGTATCGAGTTGCCGGAACATGCGCTCGATGGCGCCCACCGTGGCTTGCAGGGCGCCGCTGGCGATGGCATCGAAAGTGTTCCTCGGCAGCGCGGCGAAGTCGCCGGCCGCCGTCGGCAGGTTGGCCGTGCCGCCGGCCAGCGCCTCGCGCATCAGCGCCAGGCCCGGCAGGATCAGCCCGCCGCGAAATCGGCCATCGGCGGTCAACACGTCGATGGTGGTGGCCGTGCCGCTCATGACGACCACGCAATCGCCGCGATGCAGGGCGCGGGCGCCGATCAGCGCCGCCCAGCGATCGGCGCCGAGCTGCGCGGGATGATCGTAGCCGTTCGTCACGCCGCCCTGCGCCGCGCATGGCAGCAGCCATTCGACCGGCAGGCCACGGCCGGCCGCGAAAGTCCCGATCGACTGCCGTGAAGGGTCGCCGGCGACGTTGCAGGCAAGGATGCGCGCCGGTCGCGCCTCGACGGCATCGAGACGCATGCCCCGCGCCAGCCAGCGACCGCCATCGCGCACGCCCCATTTGAGCCGGCTGTTGCCGGCGTCGATGCACAGCACGCTCATGCCGACTTCACTGGTCTGAGCGAGACATCGCCGGAGAGGATGCGCTGCACGCAGACCGCCGTTTCCAGGAGCAGCGCGCCGTCGACATCGGCGCCGATGCAGATGCCTTCGACCGGCACCGCGAATTCGGCGATGACGCGCACCGGCGCGCCGGCATAAGCGTTGAGCGCCTGCCAGCGATCGCGCAGGGCCGCGAAGCCGCCCGGGCCGAATTGTTCGAGCACGCCGTGCAGCGAGGCCAGCAGCGCGGGGAGCAGCGCGTTGCGGTCGATGACGCCGCCGATCGCCGTCGCGCCGCGGCTGACTTCGGGCGGCAGCCCGGCCGGCAGGCGCAGGTTCAGGCCGATGCCGACCACCGCCGCCGAACCCGCCAGTTCGATGAGAATGCCGCCGAGTTTCTTGCCGTGGCGCAGGATGTCGTTCGGCCACTTGAGCGCGACGCCATCGACACCCTGACCGCGCAGCGCCTCGGCGACGGCGACGCCGACCGCGAGCGAAAGGCCGCTCGGCGACGCACCCGCCGGCAGGCGCCAGAGCAGCGAGAAGGTCAGGCTGGCGCCGGCGTCGGAAATCCAGGTACGCCCCATGCGGCCGCGGCCGGCGGTCTGGCGCTCGGCGACCAGCACCGTGCCCGAGGCGGCGTCGGCCCGCGCCTGCAATCGTGCGTTGGTGGAATCGCACTCGGCGAGAACCTCGACGTCGAAATGCGCCGCCAGCGGACCGAGCGCGGCGGCGATGGACGACGGAACAAGCGGGGAATCGGGCATGGCCCGATTATCCCTGATCGCCACCGCCTTTCCCACCGTCAAGGCCGAGTTCCTGAATCTTGCGCGTGATGGTGTTGCGGCCGATGCCGAGCAGTTGCGCGGCTTCGATGCGGCGGCCGCCGGTGCTGGCCAGCGCCCGGCGGATCAGCATGCCCTCGAAGGCCCGCGACAGCCGGTCGAACACTTCGCCGGGCTGGGTCAGGATCATCCGGTCGGCCTCGACCGCCAGCGCGTTGAGCCAGTTATCGGGCAACGTGGCGGCGGGATGCTCGCGCAATTCCGGCGGCAGATCGGCGACCTCGACGGTCTGGCCCGGCGCCATCACCGTCAGCCAGTGGCAGAGATTCTCCAGCTGGCGGACGTTGCCCGGAAACGCCATACCCTGCAGGAACTGGACCGTCGCGTCCGACAGGCGCTTGGCATCGACGCCCAGTTCGGCGGCGCTGCGGGCGAGAAAATGCTTCGCCAGCAGCGGCACGTCCTCGCGGCGTTCGCGCAGGGACGGCAGGCGCAGGCGAATGACGTTGAGCCGATGGAACAGGTCCTCGCGGAACAAGCCTTCCTTGACGCGCTCGTCGAGATTCTGGTGCGTCGCGGCGATGACGCGGACGTTGGCCTTGACCGGCAGCTGCCCGCCGACACGGTAGAAGTGGCCGTCCGACAACACGCGCAGCAAACGCGTCTGCAACTCGGCCGGCATGTCGCCGATTTCGTCGAGGAACAGGGTGCCGCCTTCCGCCTGCTCGAAGCGGCCGCGCCGCTGGCCGGCCGCGCCGGTGAAGGCGCCCTTCTCGTGGCCGAACAACTCGGACTCGAGGAGGTCGCGCGGAATCGCCGCCGTGTTGATGGCGATGAACGGCGCGTCCCGGCGCGGACTGTGCCGATGCAGCGCCCGCGCCACCAGCTCCTTGCCGGTGCCGGACTCGCCGTTGATCAACACGGTGGCGTGCGATTGCGCCAGGCGCCCGATGGCGCGAAAGACTTCCTGCATCGACGCGGCATGGCCGAGGATCTCGGGCGCCAGCGCCGGCGTGTCGCCATCGCTGACTTTCGGCGCGGCCTGCTCGATGGCGCGGCGCACCAGCGCCACCGCCTGGTCGACGTCGAAGGGCTTGGGCAGGTATTCGAACGCGCCGCCCTGGAAAGCGGCGACCGCGGAATCGAGGTCTGAATACGCCGTCATGATGATGACCGGCAGTTCGGGATAATTCGTCTTCACCCGCTTGAGCAGATCGAGGCCCGACGTTCCGGGCATGCGGATGTCCGACACCAGCGCGCGCGGTGCGTCGCCGCTCTCCAGCGCGGCCAGCGCCTCGTCGGCGGAGCCAAAGCTCCGGCAGGCGATGTTCTCTCTCGTCAGCGCCTTTTCCAGCACCCAGCGAATCGAGCGGTCGTCGTCGATGATCCAGACGGTTTTCATGTCCTTGTCTCTTGCTCCTTGCCCGCCGCCAGCGGCAGCCGAATGGCGAAGCAGGTGCGTCCCGGCCGCGATTCGACCTCGATGCTGCCGGAATGCTGATGCACGAAACTCTGCGCCAGCGTCAGCCCCAGCCCGCTGCCGCCCGCGCGGCCCGACACCAGCGGATAAAAAATCTTTTCGCGAATGGCATCGGGAATACCGGGGCCGTTGTCGATCACTTGCAATTCGAGTGCCAGGCGATACCGCTTCTTCGCCAAGGTGACCTGGCGCAGCGCGCGCGTGCGCAGGACGATCTCGCCCTGGCCGGCCATCGCCTGGGCGGCGTTGCGGACAACGTTGAGGATCGCCTGGATCAGCTGCTCGCGGTCGCCGGTGACGTCCGGCAAGGAGGTGTCGTAGTCGCGGCGCACGCGCACGCCGGCGTATTCGGCGTGGATCAGCCGACGCACCCGTTCGAGCAGTTCGTGCACGTTCACCTGCGCGGGCTGCATGGCCCGATGCGACGACAGCAGCCGCTGCATGAGATCCTGCAGACGGTCGGCTTCCTTGATGATGACCTGCGTGTACTCCTTGAGCGCCGGCGCGTTCTTCAGGCTCGCCAGTTCGCGCTCCAGCAGCTGCGCTGAGCCGCGGATGCCGCCGAGCGGGTTCTTGATCTCGTGGGCCAAGTTGCGGATCAGCTCGCGATTGGCCTGTTGCTGCACGGCCTCGCGCTCCTCGCGGATCGCTTTCAACTGCTGATCGATGGGACGAAACTCGAGCAGCAGGCGCGTGCCGGCAACATCGATCGGCGTGACCGTGCAGTCGAGATGGAGCGGTTCCGTCGGCTCCGCGCCCCGACCTTGGGGCGTGACGGCGATGTTGTGTCCCGTGTAGCTCCAGTTGTTGCGCAGGGCGTTGTCCAGCGCCGTGTCGAGCGCGGCGGGCGTGCCGGCCAACTGGGCCAGCGGACGGCCAAGCCAGGCGCGCTGACTGACCGCGAACAGGTTTTCGGCGGCGGGATTGAGGTAGCGGATCAGCAGCCGCCCGTCGAGCAGCAACACTGCCGACGACAGCAGATCGAGGCCGGCAAAGCCGGTGGGCGTGGTCGCGGAATCAACGGCGTTCATCCCGTCGAATCGAGCAAGAAGCGAGCCATGGCGCGATCACTTCAGGTTGCCCAATTCCTTTTGCAGCGCCTCGATGTTGCGCTCATGCAACTGGACACTGTCCTGCAGGGGCTTGAGGCGATCGAGATACTTCTGGTAGTTGCGTTCGCCGCCTTCGCGGACGGCTTCCTGCTCGGCCAGCGTGCGCTTTGCCCCGTCGAGGCCCCGGCGTTCCGAGGCTAGCTCTTCCTCGAGGATGCGACGGCGGTCGGAGTCACGCCCCTTCTGGGTTTCCGAACTGACCTTGGGAAAGCTTTCCGGCGTCGGCGTGTTGGCGCGGGGCTTGGTGGGCGGTGGCGCGAAGGTCGAGACGGGCTTGTCCTGGGACAGGATGACGCAGTTCTTGGCGTCGCCCTTCTGGTTGGTGTAGGTCGTGTGGCCGGCGGGATCGGTGCATTTGTACAGGGTGTCGGCCTGGGCCGCGCCCGCGAACAGCATCAGCAGCAGGGAAATTCGGCGAGGGATCATGGCGGCGGATGGGCTAGGGGGACCGGTTCAGTGTATGCGAAAAAAGAAAGGACGGGCAACGCCCGTCCTTTCTTAACGCAGGAACGCTCTTTTGGTTTAGAGCGAATAGTACATGTCGTACTCGACCGGGTGCGTCGTCATGCGGAAGCGCTGTACTTCTTCCATCTTCAGTTCGATGAAGGCATCGATAAACTCGTTGGAGAAGACACCGCCGCGGGTCAGGAACTCGCGGTCCTTGTCGAGGTAGTCGAGCGCCTGATCCAGCGACGAGCAGACGGTCGGGATCTTGGCATCCTCTTCCGGCGGCAGGTCGTAGAGGTTCTTGTCGGCCGGCTCGCCCGGGTGGATCTTGTTCTGCACGCCGTCGAGGCCGGCCATCATCAGGGCCGCGAAACACAGGTAGGGGTTGGCCGTCGGATCCGGGAAGCGGGTCTCGATGCGGCGCGCCTTGTCGCTATGCACGAAGGGGATGCGGATCGAGGCCGAGCGGTTGCGGGCCGAGTAGGCCAGCTTGACCGGGGCTTCGAAACCGGGCACCAGGCGCTTGTAGCTGTTGGTGCCGGGGTTGGTGATGGCGTTCAGCGCCCGGGCGTGCTTGATGATGCCGCCAATGTAGTAGAGCGCGAATTCGGAGAGGCCCGCGTAGCCGTTGCCGGCGAACAGGTTCTTGCCATCCTTCCAGATCGACTGGTGCACGTGCATGCCGGAGCCGTTATCGCCGACGATGGGCTTGGGCATGAAGGTCGCGGTCTTGCCGTAGCTGTGGGCGACGTTATGGACGATGTACTTGAGCACCTGGGTCTGGTCGGCGCGACGCACCAGCGTGTTGAAAACAGTGCCGATTTCGCACTGACCGGCGTTGGCGACTTCGTGGTGATGCACTTCGACGGGCACGCCGCAGGATTCGAGCGCCAGACACATGGCGGCACGGACGTCATTCAGGCTGTCGACCGGCGGCACCGGGAAGTAGCCGCCCTTGACGGTGGGACGGTGGCCGGTGTTGCCGCCCTCGAACTTCTCGGCGGTCGCCCAGGCGGCCTCTTCCGAGAACACCTTGCAGTACGAACCCGACATATCGACTTTCCACTCGACGCTGTCGAAGATGAAAAACTCGGGCTCGGGGCCGAAGTAGGCGGTGTCGCCAATGCCCGAGGACTTCAGGTAGGCCTCGGCGCGCTTGGCGATCGAGCGCGGATCGCGGTCGTAGCCCTTGCCGTCGGCCGGTTCGACCACGTCGCAGGACAGGATCAGCGTCGTCTCGTCCATGAACGGGTCGATGTAGGCGGTCGAGGGATCGGGCATCAGTTGCATGTCGGAGGCCTGAATACCCTTCCAGCCGGAGATCGAGGAACCGTCGAAGGCGTGGCCGTCCTCGAACTTCTCGAGGCCGAACGCCGAAACCGGCACGCTGACGTGCTGCTCCTTGCCGCGAATGTCGGTAAAGCGGAAGTCGACGAACTTGACTTCCTTTTCCTGAACCATCTTGATTACGTCTTGGGGCGTCATGCCGGGATCTCCTGAATCGGATTGAATGAACAAAGTGTCGGACTCTGATGAAGAATAGCAGCTAACATGCCAGCGCGACTCCTGACGTAGACCCCTGTAGCGAAACGCTTTTTCGGGGCGGGAACGAATGAATCACGCGCCATTTTGGTGCGACTCGGCACGCATGTCGCACTAAGCTGGTGCAATAACCAAACTCAGGACGATATCGCGGAAATAAGGATCGCCGGGTAATCGCTCCGTCAAGCGCTGTCTGATCTTGGCAACTTTCACGGAATCCAGGATGGCGTCCGGGGAAAGAAACACTTCGGCTTCGACACGCCGACCGAGGTAGTGCAGGTGTACTTTGTCGAATTCGAAGCTGATTTCATCACCCAAAATGGTGCGCAGGTGCCGGACCAGTTGCTCACGCTCTGGCAGCACCGTCGCTGGCTCACCGGCGACGGGCAAATGGAAGTCGTCTTCCGGATCGACATGCACCAGGAGATCGATGACGTCCTCGTGGGCGGCCAGCACCCGCCGGCGGACATCCTCGCCGATCCAGTGGCCTTCCGAGACGCTGACATGGGCATCGACCTGAATGTGGGCATCGATCAGTATCTTTTGCGCCATCCGGCGGGTCCGCAGCTCGTGCAGGCCGACCACGCCCGGCGTGGCGCGTATGGTGTCGCGGATGCGTTCGACCTCGTCGGCATCCACGCCGGTGTCGATCAGTTCCCGCATGGCTGCCCAGGCGAACTCGCCGCCGGTCTTGACGATCATGCCGCCGACGACGATCGCCGCCACGGCGTCGGCGAACGCGAAGCCCAACAAGGCGCCGCCCACCCCCGCCGCCACCACCAGCGACGACAGCGCGTCGGCGCGGGCATGCCAGGCGTTGGCGATCAACATCGGCGAGCGCAAGCGTTCGCCGACCGCCAGCATGTACCGGAACAGGCCTTCCTTGGCCAGCAGCGTGAACACGGCCGCCCAGACCGCGGCGACACCGATCTTGGGCGCGCTGTCCATGTGCTGGAGCCGCTCGACCGCCGAAATCAGGATGCCGGCACCCGTCGCCATCAGCAGCACGCCGAGCACGAGCGAGGCCGCGGTCTCGTAGCGCGCGTGGCCATAAGGATGCTCGGCGTCGGCGGCCTCGGCCCCTTTGCGATTGGCATAGAGCACGAAGAAGTCCGCGAACACGTCGGACAACGTGTGCATGGCGTCGGCGACCAGGGCCTGCGAATGCGACCATATGCCGACGACGACCTGCATGGCCGTCAGGACGACATTCACGGCGATGCTGATCCAGGTCACCTTGCGGCCTTCCCGGTAGCGCCCTTGATCGCCCGCACCCGATGCGGCGAACGGCAAGTCTTCGGGAAGTTCTTCGCGGCTCATGGTCGGGAATTGTACCGGCGGCGGCCTGATAAAATTCCCGCGTCAAAGTCAGGCTTCGTGGATCGCCATGCAGATCGCCGCCATCAGTTTCGACAAGTTCAACACGCTCGCCGACCAGGAGGCGCAGGAGCGCATTCGCGCCGCCCGCGCCAGGCTGGGCAAGCGCGCGGTGATCCTCTGCCACCATTACCAGCGCGCCGACGTGTTCCGCCATGCCGACCTGACCGGCGACTCGCTGAAGCTTTCGCGTCTGGCGTCGCAATCGGATGCCGAGTTCATCGTTTTCTGCGGCGTCCACTTCATGGCCGAGGTCGCCGACATCCTGTCGCGGCCCGAACAGGTCTCGGTCCTGCCCGATCTGGCGGCCGGCTGTTCGATGGCCGACATGGCCAGCCTGGCCAAGGTCGAGCGCGCCTGGCGCGAACTCTCGACGGTGCTGGCTCCCGACGAGCAGATCACGCCGGTCACCTACATCAACTCCGCCGCGGACCTGAAGGCGTTCTGCGGCGAGCACGGCGGTATCGTCTGCACATCGAGCAACGCGCCGAAGATCCTCGAATGGGCGTTCGCGCGCCGCGCCAAGGTACTGTTCTTCCCCGACCAGCACCTGGGCCGCTGGAGCGGCTACCGGATGGGCATCCCGATGGACGAGATGGCGATCTGGAATCCCGATCTCGAGCTCGGCGGCCTGACGCCGAAGCAGATCGCCAAGGCAAGAATCATCCTCTGGCACGGCTACTGCTCCGTGCACCAGATGTTCCAGTTGGCGCAGATCGAGCGCTTCCGCGCCCAGTACCCCGACGGCCGGGTCATCTCCCATCCGGAATGCGCCTTCGAGGTCTGCCAAGCCTCGGATGCCGTCGGCTCGACCGAGAAGATCATCACCACCGTGAAAGAATCGGCGGCGGGAACACGCTGGCTGGTCGGCACCGAACTGAACCTCGTGGATCGACTGGCCGACGAGGTGAAGCACGAAGGCAAGATCGTCCAGTTCATGGGCGGCGTCATCTGCATGTGCTCGACCATGCAGCGCATCGATCCCCAGCATCTCGCCTGGACGCTGGAGAACCTCGCCGAGGGCAACATCGTCAATCGTATCGTGGTTCCGCCGCACGAAGCGGCACCGGCCAGGGTGGCACTGGAAAGGATGCTGGCCGCATCCTGACGCCGGTGATGGAACCGACCCTGCACATCGCCACCCACAACATCCACAAGGGCTTTTCGCAGTTCAACCGCCGCATGGTGGTGCACGACCTGCGCGAGCGGCTCCGGGAACTCGATCCCGACATCGTCTTCCTTCAGGAAGTGCAGGGGCTGCACGCCGGCCACGCCGAGCGCCACGAGGAATGGCCGGAGGCGCCGCAGCACGAGTTCCTGGCGGCCGACGTCTGGCAAAGCGCAGCGTACGGGCGCAACGTCATCTACGACCACGGCCACCACGGCAACGCCATCCTCTCCCGTTTCCCGATCATCGCCGAGCACAACCAGGACGTGACCCACCTGCGCTTCGAGCGCCGCGGCCTGCTCCATTGCATCGTCGAAGCACCAAATCTTGGCCGTCCGCTGCATTGCGTCTGCGTGCATTTGTCGCTGTTCGGCCGGTCGCGCCGGCGACAAATGGACGCGCTGGCCAAGCGCCTGGAAGCACTGGTGCCGGACGACGCGCCGCTGATCATCGCCGGCGATTTCAACGACTGGCGCAATCGCGCGCACGACCTGCTGGCCGACCGGCTCGGCCTCGTCGAAGTCTTCGCCGGGGTAATCGGCCGGCCCAGCCGCAGTTTCCCGAGCACGCTGCCCATGCTGCGCCTCGATCGCATCTATACGCGTGGCTTCAACATCGAGCGCGCCGAGGTGCACATGGGCGAACCCTGGGCGCGAATCTCCGACCATGCGGCGCTGTCGGCCCACCTGCTGCCGCAGATGCCGGCGGGTCGATGAAAGCGACTTTCCTTGTCGGCAATCGCATCGAACTGCTGAGGAACGGCGGCGAGTACTTCCCCGCCCTGCTGACCGCCATCGACGGCGCCCGGCACGAAGTCCACCTGGAAAGCTATATCTTCGCCGACGATGAAGTCGGCCGCGCCGTCGCGGCGGCGCTTGCCGCCGCCGCCCGGCGCGGCGTGGCGACGCGCGTGATGGTCGACGGATTCGGCGCCCCTGATTTCATGACACGACTGGGCCCGGGCCTGATCGCCCAGGGAGTGGACGTGATGGTCTATCGGCCGGAAGTCGCGCGCCTGCGACTGCGTCGGCACCGACTGCGCCGGCTGCACAGAAAGCTGGCGGTGATCGACCGCCGGCTGGCATTCGTGGGTGGCATCAATATCATCGACGACATCGACCGGCCGAATCAGGCGGCGCCGCGCTTCGACTACGCCGTGGCCATCGAGGGACCGCTGGTCGCCCCGGTGCATGCCGCCGTCCGCCATCTCTGGCAACTCTTGCGCTGGGCAGGTTTTCGCCGCCGCCCACTGCGGACGTCATGGCCGCTCCCGGCCAACGGACCATGCGGCAGCGTCGAGGCTGGTTTCGTCGTGCGCGACAACCTTCGGCATCGCCGGGACATCGAGGAAGCCTATCTGGACGCCATCGGCGCAGCCCGAAGCGAGATCGTTCTGGCCAACGCCTATTTCCTGCCGGGCCGGCGCTTTCGCCGCGCGCTGACCGACGCGGTGGCGCGCGGAGTGCGCGTGAACGTGCTGCTGCAGGGCCGCGTCGAATACCTGCTTCAGCATTACGCGACCCAGGCGCTCTATGGCAGCCTGCTGGGCGCCGGCGTGAGAATTTTCGAGTACCGGCCGAGTTTCCTGCACGCCAAGGTCGCGGTCATCGACGACGAATGGGCCACGGTCGGTTCGTCGAACATCGACCCCTTCAGCCTGCTCCTGGCGCGCGAAGCGAATGTGATCGTGCGCGATGCCGGCTTTGCCGGACAGCTCCGGCGCAGCCTCGCCCAGGCCATCGCCGATGACAGTTCCGAAGTGCGCGCCGCCGACTTCCGGGTACGCCCGATCCTGCAACGTGCCGCCAGCTGGCTGGCCTATACCGCGGTCAGGCTGGCGGTCGGCCTGGCGGGTTACGGCGGCAAGCGCGAGTATCGCGCCTGAGCGAGCAGACCGTGCGCGCGCGGCACCCGCGACATGGCCCAGTGGCCGCGGGCCCAGCACCAAAAGTCAGCCGTGGTGGCACGCCGCAATTCAGGCGGTGGCGACTGACCGAGGAACGCCAGCGCGTCAACCATGACGGGCACGGCAGCGCCGTCGTCGATGGCCGGCGCCAGCGTCTGTTTCGAGAGCTTTTCGCCATCGGCATTCACCGCCACCGGCAGATGCGCGTAGGCCGGCGCCGTCAGGCCGAGGCAACGTTGCAGGGATATCTGCCGCGGCGTCGAGTCGAGCAGGTCGGCACCGCGCACGACATGATTCACCCCCTGGTCGGCATCATCCACCACCACCGCCAGCTGATAGGCAAAGTAGCCATCGGCGCGCTGCAGGACGAAGTCGCCGACCTCACGCTCAAGGTTCTGGCGGATCCGCCCCTGGATGGCGTCGTCGAAACACACGGCGCCGGCGTCGACCCGCAACCGCCAGGCCCGCGCGGCCTTGCCTGCGGGCACGCCATGGCGACAGGTGCCCGGATAGACGTGCGCGCCGTCCGGCGCCAGCGCCGAATCGGCCAGCTCGCGGCGGGTACAGCCACAGCCATAAACCCGCCCGGCAGCTTTTAACGCCTCCAGCACTTCGCGATAACGGGGCTTGCGCGTGCTTTGAACGAGCACGGCGCCATCCCATTCAAAACCGCAGGTCTCCAGCGTTCGCAGAATGCGATCGCCGACGCCCGGCGGACAGCGCGGCTCATCAATGTCTTCCATCCGCAGCAGCCAGCGGCCACCGCGTGCGCGTGCCTCCAGGCAACTCCCCAAGGCCGCCACAAGCGACCCAAAGTGCAGAGGCCCCGTGGGGCTGGGGGCAAAACGGCCAACCGGAACTTCGGTGCTCATTTGGGCGCTTGATAGGCGGAGGATGCGGAATCGAGTAGCATAAGCGATTCCTAATAATCAAGCTGAGGATTCGCCATGGCCACCGTCGAACTGACCGCCGACAACTTCAAGGATGTCGTCGCCAGCAATGACATGCTGATCATCGATTTCTGGGCGCCATGGTGCGCGCCCTGCCGCTCATTCGCGCCGACCTTCGAAGCCGCTTCGGAACAACATGCCGACATCGTGTTCGCCAAGGTCAACACGGAAGTCGAACAAGAGCTGGCGAGCGCCTTCAACATCCGCTCGATTCCGACGCTGATGGTGTTCCGGGAGCAGGTCATCGTCTACGCCGACGCCGGCGCCCTGCCGCCCGCCGGACTTCAGCAGCTTGTCGATGGCGTGCGCAGTCTGGACATGGACAAGGTACGCGCCGAAATCGCCGCCCAGGAGGATGGCGAGCAGCACTGACGCGCCTCGGAAAGTTTCCCCGGCCTGGCCGACCGGCGAGCTAGCCGATCGCTTCCAGGACCACCGACTCGGCATCGGGCAGGAGCGCTTCGGCGCCATCGCCATCAAGCTGGAGCAGCTGACGACATGTGCAACCCAGCTTTTCCCACTCGTGCGTCGCGCTCTGCCCACCAATCCGCTGCACCAGGAATTCCGCGAGTTGCGCCAGCGCCACCATGCGCACGCTCGCCGGCGCAATGCCAAGCGGTCCGGCAGCCAGGATCACGGCGTCGTGGTGGCAACGGATCGCGTCGCTGGTCTCGCCCGGTAGCCACCAGTTCTGCGCCATCAGACTGCCGACGATGGCATGGTTGGTTGGACAGCGCACCTGCTCGACTTCGGTAAACACGCGTTCGGGATCGGCGTCGGCTTCCTTGAGGATGGCGGCATATTGCGGGAATTTCTTCATCAGGATCGGAATGCCGCAGTCACGGAACAGGCCGAACGTATAGGCATCGTCCGGCCGCACGCCGTCCCGCACGCCCAGCCGGCCGACCAGCCAGCCAGAGACGCGGGCGACCCGGGCCGAAGCATCCCAGAAGCGTTCCATCGCGGGCACGGCAAGAAACACCTTGCGCAGCGCCAGTCCGGCAATCGCCCGCGACGAGACATTCAGGCCGAGCATGACCAGCGCCTGCGTCACGGTCCGGGCGCGCGACCGGAATCCGAAATAGGCGGAATTCGCCGTCTTGAGGAGTCCGGCGGCAAGACTGACGTCGGCGCTGATCAATTCGCCGAGGTGGCGGAAATCCGGTTCCTCCTTGCGCATCTCCTCGCCAACACGCTCGAGAATCAAGGGTCGCGGCGGAATGCCGACGTCGAGCAAGGATTGTTCGAGCGCCGCTTCCATGCCTGTCGGCGCCGGTGCCTTCCCAATCGTAGGGCTGGCCGCCGCGTTCATCACCATCGCCTCAGCCATTCGACCAGGGCCTCGCCATCCATGGGCCTGGCGCGCAAGAATCCCTGAACGGCGTCGACATTCAGTTCGGCGAGGATGTCGAACTGCCGCTCGGTTTCCACCCCCTCCGCAACGATGGTCATGCCGAGTTCCCGACCCAATTGCGCGATCGCGCGCACGACGGCCAGCGCGCGGCGATCGTCGGGCAGCACGGAGATGAATGCGCGGTCGAGTTTCAGTTTGGAGGCCGGAATATCCTTCAAGTTGGCCAGGCAAGAGTAACCGGTGCCGAAATCGTCGATCGCCAACGACACACCCGCCTGCCGGGCCGCCTTCAGATTGGTCTGCACGGTTTCCGAGACATCCAGAAACAGGGACTCGGTCAACTCAAGCTCCAGCAGGGACGGCTCGATGTCGCCGCAGTAGAGCGCGGCGTACAAAGCCTCGACAAAGCGCGGCGCCATCAACTGGGCTCGCGAGACATTGACCGCCACCTTGGTGGCGAAGCCGTGATCCCGCAAACGGCGCGCATGTTGCGCGGCGTTGAGCATGCTCCATTCGCCCAACCGCGAGATCAGGCCGGTTTTCTCCGCAACCGGAATAATCTTGCCTGGCGCCAGCGACTGCCCCTGAACTTCACAGCGCATCAAGGCCTCGGCGGACTCGATGCTGCCGTTGAAATTGATGATGGGCTGGTAGTGCAGCGTCAAGCCGCCCGATTCCAGCGCCGCGTGGATCTGGCTCTCGATGAGCAGTTCTTCGCGGGCGAGCAGGACACCGACCCGTCCCGGCACTTGCTCGTCACCCGAAACAACGTAACGCCCCCCACCCAGACGCTTCGCCTCGAGCATCGCGCGATCGGCGCGTTCAATCAAGGCCAGGGATTCCTCGGCGTCATCGAGCACGGCCACGCCGACGCTACCGGAAGGCCGCATGCGTATGTTGCCGACTTCCACCGGCATGGTGATCGTGCGGAGCAGTTCTTCGGCGATCTGCTCCGCCCGCCGGCGGTCGCAGGAAGGCACCAGAAAGACGAACTCGTCGCCTCCCATCCGCGCGGCTTCGGCACGACCGGCCACGGCATCGCCGAGGCGTCTGGCCACCATGGCGATCACCGCATCGCCGCCGAGATGGCCAAAGGACTCATTGACCTGCTTGAATCGGTCCAGATCCGCCCATAGAACCGAAAACGGCTTGTCTTGCCGCCGGCAGAATTCGGCGAGCCGAACGGCTGCGCGCAAGCAGCCGCCACGGTCGAGAAAGCCAGTGAGCGGATCGAAGCCGATGGCGTCCATGAATTGAAAAACGTGTTCCCCGGAAATTACCCAACCGCCCTGCCGCGAACGGTAATCGCGACCGACGAATCACCGCTTCGCCATTGCCACCTTCCGTCACTTTCGTAACAAACGAAGCATCTGTGCAGTAATAACGGCACGATTCAGCTTTCTGTAGAGGATATTTGTATAACACGTTGAGTATACGTAATTATGTTCATCGATCACTTAGCCGTTTCCGCAGAGCCGCTGATCGCGCCCGGCGTTGAGAACCCGTTGGCGAGTGCTACAGTGCAGGCTTGACGTCCGCATCGTGAAAAGGGATCGACCATGGCCCGCATTCCGCTGATCAAGCCCGAAAAGCTGTCCGACCCCGCGATCGCCGAGATCTTCCAGTGGGTGACTCAGGTGGAAGGCGCCGTGCCAAACCACTTCTTCGTGGAAATGAACTTCCCGGAACTGTTCAAGGCGAAGTTGGCGACAACCCAGGTGCTGTGGCAAATGGGCGAACTGACCCTGCCGGAAGTGCAGCATGTGGGTATCCTGGTGTCCCGCGCCAATGGCTGCCCCTATTGCACGGCGGCCTTCTGCACCATCCTGAATTACGGCCTGGGAACCGCCGAAGACTACGTCCGGGAACTCGCGGAACAGGGACTGGAAGCGGTAAGCGAGCGCCGTCTCAAAACCCTCCTCGCCTTTGCCCTGAAGGTGAACTCGGACCCCAAATCAACCACCGACGCCGACATCGCCGCTCTGCGCGCAGCGGGCCTTTCGGACAAAGGCATCGTGCAGCTCATCCACCTGGTTTCCGATTTCGGCTCCTATAACCGCCTTAACCTCGCACTACAGACCGATTACGACTACCGGGACATGTGGCGCGCGCTTGCCTTTGGCTGGAACCGGCAATCCGGCGAACCACCCGGCGACGACACACGGGGCGTCAACAAGCCTGCGCCGCTTGCCGGATCGCCTCGGCGGCCCACTGGTTGAGGCTTTGCCCATGCGCCGCAGCCGCGATGGCGGCGGCCTCGTGCAACTGGGGATCGACACGCAGGGAGAACTTGCCGGAAAAGTGCTTGTGCGGATCGACACCATCCTCGGCGCAGGCTTCGAGGAATACGCGCAGAGAGATTTCACCCTCGCGGCGCAGGCCATCCACATCCTTGGCGTAGAAATCGGCACCGCCATTCAGGCCGACAAACTCCCCCCGGAACATCTGGATGTCCGGGTCGAAGGCGATGACCGCCTGATAACCGTTGATCGTCATGGTGTTCATGGTTTCACTCCGTGATCTTCCAGCCACTTGCGGATGGACTCGACCGCCCCCTTGTCCGTCGTCGGTTCGGGATGCGGCCGATGAAACACCCGCCTGTCGCCAAACAAGCGCACCAGCACGCGCGAACCCTCCCGCTCGGCAACCTGCCCGCCCAATTCGACGAACAGTGCCTCGATGTCGGCCCAGCGGACATTCGCCGATACTGGCCGGGTGAAGATCAGTTCAAGGGTGTGCTGATGCTTGCGCTTCATGAGCTTATGGTAGCAGATAGTGGTATCACAAAACAAATGCCATCCTGCCATCATCGAACTTTAAGTTGGCTTTGTACTCCGCAAATCGGTCGCATCTCGATTGCTCTTGCCGATGTTGCAGGTATCGCAAAGCGTCTGGTAGTTGTCGAGCGAGTTCGCCCCGCCTAGCGACTGAGGAACGATGTGATCCACATGAAGAATTGCGTCATCATGCGAGGTGCGTCCGCAGGCGACACATTTCCAAGAGTCCCGTTGAAATACCTGCCACCGGATGGCTGGCATGACTCGAGTTCTGCTTTCCGCCGCAAGCCCGGCAAGCTGGCGGGCCACATCTGATCCCTGCTTCGGTTGGCCGGATTCATTGTTGGCAGACTCCTCATCCCATGCCTTTTGCAGCCAGTCGTTCAGGTTGGTGATTAGCCGATCAAGCCGTGGCGGCAGCCCTTTGGCTATCTGGGTATAGGAATCGTAGACCGGAAAAAAGTGAGCGAAGTTGGCCACCATCTCCATCAACTGCAATTTGGAGACAGGGAAATGGTAGTTGTGGCCAACGAAATGGTTGTCGAACAACTTGTGCTTGATGCGGAATTCGTAATGCTCTTTGATTGGCGACAATAGCGGGAGAGTATCGTCCCAGCCGACAACGGGATATATATTCGAACTGAAATACAAAGGATTGAGCTTGTCCTCGTTATCGATATGAAAACGGAGCAGCGCCTCGTAAGACTTGTCCGTCAGCTTGATTCCACCATTTTCGAATACCGTGTAAATGCCCTCTTCCGTAAGCGAAAAAGCGAAGCGGAATGGCAGAATTTTTACGGGTTTCTTGTCTTGCCGTGAAAAGCCGGGCCACTGGGGACTCCGTTTTCCTCCCAAGCCGACAGACGCCACATCGTAAAGAACCTTAAGCTCGCTCGCTCTTTTTGGCCGGAAGTTTGGGTAGACGCTGACGATGGAATCCTCAAGCGCCTCGATGCCGTAAATCTCCCGAATGAGGGAAATCGCCTCGTTCATCATCACGCGAAGACGCGGCAACACCGAATGCTTGAGCGCATCCGCCCGCAGTTGGGCGTCTTCAACCAGAAAGAGGTTTGCGTCCTGTTCGTCGAATGAAATGTCCGAGATCAGACTTTTTTTCATACCGAGGCACCTTGACGCGACAGCTTCATCGCCGTCCCGTCAGCGCCGACTTATCCGTGATCAGACGTTGAACAAAAAGTTCATCACGTCGCCATTCTTGACGACGTATTCCTTG